>Ga0209739_100053_pt1 | contig 51563 bp, 54 predicted proteins | sample JossMetagenome_2_FD_184729 | JGI IMG/M metagenome (GOLD analysis project Ga0209739, IMG submission 184729) | Hot spring sediment microbial communities from Joseph's Coat, Yellowstone National Park, USA - JC3_ASED (SPAdes) (version 3) | ecosystem: Environmental > Aquatic > Thermal springs > Hot...
TCTACATGCAGAGGCTAATCTCAAGGATTCAGTCCTTGAGGGACTCTCTCAAGGATAAGCTTCTTGATGATGCTATTGATGAGTTGAACCACGAGATGAGGAGGTTGTTTGGTAAGTTGGCGAGGAGGTTGCTTCACCTATATAGGAACTTCGTGAAGCACCTAATCGAAAAACTCCATGAACTCGGCGTTTCAACCATTTACCTCGGCTACCCACTCAACATTGCCCAGCAGAAGGGCAATAAGTTTACCGTGAACTTGTGGTCCTACCGCAAGTTGATGGAAGCCATTGAGTTGAAAGCCCAGGAGTACGGCATGAAGGTGTTTGAGGTTGTTGAGTACAACACTTCACGTGTCTGTGCTTATCATAATGTCGAGGTAAAGAGGCATCCGAGGGGTGTTGTCCACTGCCCATTTGGGCATAAACTACACAGCGACCTAAATGGTGCCTTGAACATAATGAGGAAGGCAACAGGCAAAGTGCCTTTAATCATCAAAAAGCCCTTATCATTCATCATAGACCACAACAAAGTAGCCCCGACAAAGCGGGGTAACACCCAAGACCCCAACAAAACCCGCCCTCAAAGGGCGGGAAAGGGGTCATACTCCTGGTACTTTCTGGAGTACTCGCGTTCTTCATAGGGATAAGTGCAACCTTTGAACATGCCTTGATTTGGATGAAGTGGGCGCCATGGTATGGTACATCAGGCTAGCACAATATTAAGACCTCTAAATTAAAACAATAAAAATCATTATTTTTATTCATTAAATCCGCAAATTCCTAACGTAACTCTCAAGGCAACACAGCATTTAAAAGCTGGTTGGGAGAATTGATCTCATGGATTTATTAAATTTCCCTTGGAAATTACACAATGTTAGGTTTGCGATACTTTTCGGTTCAAGAGTTACTGGCAGGGGTTTTAGGTGGGATTGGGATTTTGCGGTTTACTTTTCCGATTTTAAGCTTGAGTACATAGCCGACCTAGTTTATGCCTTATCGAAGCACCTAAATGTCAGGGAGGATATGATAGACATAGTACCTTTAAACCTTTTCGATGACCTACCATGTGCATTGGTTTTAGAGATCCTCAACGGTAAGGTCGTGTTTTACGATGATGAGGAATTCTACTCTAGACAATGGTTGAGGATGATGGGCATTTGCCTGGACTTCGTGGTGGATTACGAAAAATTGAAAATACATGAAACGCAATTAAAAGCTGTAGAAAGGGTGTTGAGATGATCATAAACTCATTAATTGAAAGCCTAGGAGAATATACAAAGAGATTAGAGGAATTAACCTTAGATGACTGGAGAGCACTTTATGCAGGCGTGTACCTATTACAGATCCAAGCACAGGCTCTAATCGATATTGTAGTAAAGAGTTGCTCAGAATTGGGACTTAAGGTTGAGGGTTACGTTGAAGCCGGCAAAAAGCTAATGGATGTTGGAATAATAAGTAAGGAAGAGTTCGAGTTTTATCGGCGTGTGGTAGGCTTTAGAAACATCGCAGTTCATGCGTACGCATCGATTGATTTAGAAATCGTTAGAAGGATTATAACAGAGAGGGAGTTTGAAAGAGTGTATTCCTTAGCTTTGAAAATCGTTAATGAATTAAAGAAAAGAGGGATAGATCCCTAAATTACTTTAGCATAAACATATATAGATTTAACTTATGTATATAATCCCTATTATCCGCGAGTCCTAACATATTTCTTCATAAAACCCTAAAAACAAAATACAAATACCTAGAGTTTACCTAAACGAAGTGGTATCTTAATATGGATATCAAGTTAGGTGTGATTTCCTTTAAAATTGAAGCGCAGAAACATTTTATTTTTCTAGTAAATTTATGAATCTCGGTGAAGATAAGGGCTGCTGCCTGATGCCGTGATGATTGGGAAGAGTTCTGATTGTTTTATGATAGTATGCCTGAGGGTCTTTTGCTTAGGTATTTGGGCATTGTTAACGGTCTTCTTGGGTAGTCCCTAATCTCCTCCTCAATCCTGTTTATCAACTCGTCAATCCCCATCTCCGCGACCTTCTGTGCGCCCCTCGCCCTGACGCTCAGTTTTCCAGTCTTTACCTCCCTGTCCCCAATCACGATTATGTATGGTACCCAGAAGGTCTCTGCGTCCCTAATCCTCTTCGCGAGTGTCTCGTCGAACCGATCATCAATGTCCACCCTAATCATCCTATCCTCAAGCTTTGAGGCTATGTCATTGGCGTATTGTAGGTGATCCTTACCTATTGGTATTACCCTGACCTGTATTGGAGCAACCCACGTCGGTAGCCTGGGCACTCCGCCCTTTGACTCCGTGATTGCTGCCGTGTCAAGGAGTGCGTATATGTACCTCTCAACACTGCCTAGTATTGCCGTGTGTATGATGACTGGGTACTTCACTTCACCGTTCTCGCCCATGTACTTTATACCGAACCTCTGGGCGTTACCTATGTCAAATTGGAATGTGGCTATCTCCCTAGGTCTCCTTAACTCATCAACTATGTGGAACTCCACATTTAGGACCCAGTAGTGCTTCTGCTCGGGCATTACCCTCACGAGTATTGGCTTACCCTCGCGCCTAGCTAATTCGATTAGGTAGTCCCTGTGCTCATCGTAGAACTGCTTGGTCACGTTGTAGAGACTCACGTAATCCCTACCCAACCTCCTGATCTCCCTAAATATTATCTCATGAAGCTTCAGCGCAACTTCCATGGCATTATTTAGATCCTTTGTGAATATGTGTAGGTCTGGCATGTAGAACCTCCTCAACCTAAAGCACAGCACCGTCTCGCCTGGTTGCTCATACCTATAGCTATCAGCCACCTCAAGCATCCCCACGGGTATATCCTTATAGCTCAGGACCCAATCCCTTATCATGGCGAATTGTTGGAAGCAGGCTGCGTACCTCATGATTAACTCGTCCCTATCACCCTCGATTGTGTACATCCTCTCGTTAAACAACCTGGCATGCTCATCAATAGCCCTCTCGCCGCGCCTAAACATGTTGGTACCCCTAATCTTGAAGACAGGAATCCCCAACTCATTCGCTAGTTTCCATGCGTAATCCTCAACAAGTTCCATCATTAACGTTGCAGCCGGTCCATACCTCATATGGCCGGCATCACTCATCGGTTCCCACTCAAAACCGAACTTACGGCAGTAATCAATGTACCTAGGCTCCCCACCACCCTCAAGCTCCTTCCTCAATACCTCCTTCTCAACAAGCGCCATTAAGTCCTCTTCGCCGGGTTTGAACTGATACTTTGTTGCATCGTACTCCTCCCCATTGGGTGTCAGTACCACGTAGTAATCCTTACTAACCACCTGCTGCTTAGCTTGGGTGGTAACCATGGTTGGGCTCAGGGACTTGCTTAACTCCGATAGTGGGTGGCCATAGCACTTTATATCAAACGCCTTGTAGTAACCAAAGGGTGCCCTTGAGACAGGCACTGGGGACTTCTCCCTGAGGTTGTTGTAAACCGCCAATAAAACGCCCAACGCCTTACTGGGGCTTGCCAGGTTTGGGCTTAGGTGCGCATACGGGTATAGGACTATCTGCGATGCCTTAACCCTATTCAACACATCAAGTATTTGGTCAGTAACATAGCTTATATAACTCGGATCCTCGCTATCACCCTCCTCAACACTCATGAAGACCACAAGCACGTTCTTCGCAGAGCCCCTCTCCAGGTCTGGCGTTAATGGTTCCGGGTTCTCGACGGCCTTATCCCTAACCTGGTATGAGAAGTCCTCTGCATGTATGAAGAGTAATCTCATCAATTACGGCAGTACTGACTAGTATTAATTTATTTTCAACACTAATCTCTCCACCTGACCCTGGGCTTGAACAACGCCTCTATCCTCCTAACCCTATCCACATAAGGCACCAGGTCCTTGAGCATTACGGCGACCTCCTCATCCATAACCCTCGTCAACCCATAAATACCTAAACGGGCTAACACCTTCCTCTCAGGCTCATAGGATAGATCCTCCTCAGGCTCAACCCTAGGATTCGGTAAATGCGCAATCTCTGGTTCATAACCAAGGATCTGCCTAGAGGCTCTCCTAACCAACTCCGCCATCTCATTCAAAGTCCTTATCTCCCTGTAGTGATGCACGGTTCTGAATTCACCATCCTCCGGCGGGTTCTCTATTAACGCAGCCAAAGCCCTAACCGTATCCTCAAGCGACGTGAAGCCCTTCTTCTGTAAACCACTGCCGTATATGGTGAGTGGGTGGTTGGTAACAGCCTCGGCGCAGAACCTATTTATCACCGTGCCCCACACATCATCAACATCAAATCTCGTGAGCAACTCCTCACTAACAATATCCTCAGTCCTCGTACCATAGACAGGCCCTTGATGGAAGTCTGTTATTGTTAAGCCCCAAAGCTTGTTGGCGTAGAGTAGTATGTATGAATCGAAGACCTTACTCCAGTGATACCAAGAACCACCCCACCTGGGCACAACAATCCTATCCCTAACACCCTCGATCACAGCCTCCACAAACGCACTCTCCGGGATCCTGAATGCTGGGTAGCCGTACTCACCAAGCGTCCCCATCTTGAGTATGTGTATCCTCCTGTCCAGCTCCTTAACCGCATACACCACATTTAACGTTGATGTTAGGTTGTTAATCATTGTGTACCTGGCGTGCTCGACATCAATCATTGAATAGGGCGCCGACCTCTGCTCCGCGAAGTGCACAATAGTGTCGGGCCTAAACCTGGTTATTGCCTTCTTAACGACGCTGTAGTCAGTCACGTCGCCCTCCATGAACTCGATCCTGGCCCCAAAAACCTCCTCGACAGCCCTTATCCTATCCTGCATTGAGAGTATCGGTAATGCGGAGTCCGAACCAACCTCGGCCACAGCCTTCCTTGTGTAGAAATTATCAATTCCAAAAACCTCATGCCCTCTCCTAATCAACCTAAGTGTTAAGGCCCAACCTAGGTAACCATCAATTCCTAGCACCAAGACCCTCATTAGTTCCCATAGAGCCGAGGTTGTGCAAGTATTAATTTATTACGTACCAAGCACCGCGGCTTGGTAACGCATAACTTTAAAATAAGATGAAATTCCATAACAACGCATAAGGCTAATGATGAGTTCACTGCCGATGCACATAGGCGTTATACCAGATGGGAATAGGAGGTGGGCTAGGAAAATGGGATTATCAATAGTGGAGGCCTATAGGATTGGTTCTAACAAGGTTGAGGAGTTTCTAGAGTGGTCATTGGATTTCGGCATAAGGATTGTGACAGTCTATGTACTATCCACGGAGAACTTCCTGGGTAGGTCGAAGTTTGAGCTAGAGCTCTTGTATAGCTTACTCAAGGAGAAATTGATTAAAGTAAGGATGGATGAGAGGATACATAGGAATAGGGTTAGGGTGAGGGTAATAGGTAGGACCTGGTTATTGCCTGAGGATATCCGTAGAGAAATAGAACTCACCGAGAGAGCAACCGAGGACTACTCAGACCACTACCTAAACCTGGCAGTGGTTTATGGAGGCAGACAGGAACTTATTGATGCCGTTAGGAAGTTAATCGTTGATTTCAATAGTGGGAAATTGGGTATGAACGATATCAACGAAGACACACTATTTAAGTACCTATACCTGAACGATGAACCACATCCCGAACCAGACCTGGTGATAAGGACGGGGGGAGAATATAGGTTAAGCAACTTCCTACTTTACGAAACAGCCTACTCCGAGATATACGTATTAAATAAGTATTGGCCTGAGATAACGAAGGAGGACCTAAAGCAAGCACTTGATGAGTACGCCAGAAGAGAGAGGAGGTTTGGGAGGTAACGCTCACTTTAGTAGTGAGAGTACGTTAACCACGGGTATTGCTCCATCCCTCGTTATTATGAACGTATCCTCCACCTGAGCCACCAAGCCTTTACCATGCTCAACAAGCACTGGATAACCATAGACGTAGCCCTTATTGTATAGTTCATCCACCACACTAACGACCGCATCACCGAACCTAGGCACCAACCACCTTGGTGTGAACGGCAGTGGTCCTATTTCACTGGCTACATACGCGAGAACGTCGTAATGGGGATCCTTGGGTTTGGGATTCTTCATTAGTCTATATATCGTGACTTGCGGTGAATCATCCACGTAACCAGCCCCGTTTGTCGAGAACGGCTCCACCGCATACACCTCACCCTCTAGTATCCTCTGCCTATCACCATTGTCGTAGTTAGGTATTGACTTCCCAGCGTGTAACTCATACCTCCTTATCAAATGCCCACTCAAATTCTCAATGGGCTTAAACCCAAAGGATCTTATCGCCCTCTCGATCTGCGCCCCAACCATGGACATTGTTACTCCCGGCTTCATACTCAACTGCGCAGCCTCGAGAGCCTTCGCGGCGGCCTTGATTAATTGATTATACATTGGGTTGAACGATACCGTGATTGCCGTATCCACTATGTAACCATCTATGTGGGCTCCAATGTCTATCTTAACGATTGAACCCTTGGGTATTACCGAGCTATCCCCAACCGTGGCCGTGTAATGGGCCGCAACATTATTAATCCCAATGTTTGCTGGAAACGCTGGTTTTGCACCGCCTTGCCTTATCCTATCCTCTATCTTCCCACAAAGCTCGAGTATTGGTACCCCAGGCTCAACTATTGACAATGCGTAGTTAAGAGCATCCCTGGCAATACTACCAAGTTTTTCATAAATTTTTATTAAGTCTGTGGACACGTGCAATGGGGTAACTACCCGTTTAAATAACCTTGTCCTTTGGTGCCTGTATCTTACTAAAGAGAAACTATTTTAATCCGGTTAGTCATGAGTTAGTTGGTGTCGTAATGGGAGCCTTAACCATAGTAGCTAAGTACTTGATAATTGCGAATGTGGAGGTTCAAGGTACTGTGGAGAAGTACGACATAATAGGTGCCTTGTTTAGCCAAACCGAGGGGTTGCTCGGTAATGAGCTAGATCTAAGGGAGTTACAGATGAGTGGAAGGATTGGGAGGATTGAGGTTGAGGCTGAGTATAAGGGTGATAAGACCGTTGGTAAGGTCTACATACCATCGAACCTGGATAGGTACGAAACAGCCCTTGTGGCAGCCATGATAGAGACCGTGGATAAGGTTGGCCCATACAACGCAAAGATCCAGGTCACAGAGATTAAGGATCTAAGGGAGGAAAAGAGGAAGAAAGTATTCGATAGAGCCAGGGAGTTGCTGAAGTTCGTTGAGCATGAGACATTACCAGACACTAAGGAGTTAATTACGAAGTTCATGGAGAGCATTAGGGAGACCGAGGTTGTCGAGTACGGCCCAGAGAAATTACCAGCAGGCCCTGAGGTTGATACTGCTGACACCATAATCATTGTGGAGGGCAGGGCTGATGTACTTAACCTGGTTAAGCACGGCTTTAGGAACGTAATTGGGCTTGGCGGTTCAAGTGGTGGTATTCCAAAGACCGTTATTGAGTTGAGTAAGAAGAAGACTACGATAGCCTTTGTCGATGGCGACAGAGGAGGGGAGATGCTGCTCAGGGAGTTGCTTAAGTATGCGGATATTGATTACATAGCCAGGGCACCACCAGGTAAGGAGGTTGAGCAATTGACGGCAAAGGAAATAACAAAGGCACTTAGGAATAAGGTACCTGCTGAGGAGTACTTGGCTAGTCTCGAAAAGAGGGAGAGGAAGTTGATAGAGGAGGCAAGGCAGGCCCAGGAGGTACCGCAGGCCCAGGCTTTTGAGGTGCCTGTTCAGGAACAACAACCACAGACCCCGCAACCAATACAGGTAACACCACAACCAGCGCAACCTGTGCAAGTACAAACAACGCAGGTAACAACCCAACCACAACAACCAAGTATTGAACTACCACAGCTGCCTCAAAACGTAATTGAGGAGATGAAGAAGCTAAGTGGTACGTTAGAGGCCGTAATATATGATGATCACTGGAATGAGATCAAGAGGATACCGGTTAGGGATCTAGTGGATACATTACAGCAGTTACCTAATGTGTATGCCGTGATCTTTGATGGCGTATGCACACAGAGGCTTGTTGATGTGGCGTCTAACAAGGGCGTTAAGTTACTATTAATGTCGAGGGTAGGTAACATAGCGAAGGTCCCCACCGACATGTTAATACTAACTATAGATGAGTACCTAAGCAAGGCTAGTAAGTAATCATAGTTTGACGTAAAACCATTGTTTGGTTTCGTTTTACGTCAACGCCAGGGTATCAACGATTACTGGAAGAAATCGAGTATTGACTTGCCAGCCTTGCCCTCCATTAACTGTGACTCCTTAACGCCTAGGACTTCGAGTATCCTCATGGCGGCTGGTATTACCTGCTTCTCAATATAGTAATCAACATCTATCTCCCTAATGTCCTTAATGAGTATGTAGGGCTTGACCTTATACGCAAGCTTTGCACCACCTCCCTTAACTATTACGTAACCAACCATATCACCCTTACCAACCTTATAACCCGCCTCAATCAATTGCTTAGCTGCTGCAACATGAGGCGTTAGTACCTTATACTCATTCAACGATTTATCCAGGGTTTTCCATATTATGACGTCATCAATATCGAATTGGAACGCCTTCAACTTATCGATGATTGACTTCACATACGCAACAGCCTTACCTACATCACCTGTCTTAAGTACGATCTCAGCAACATTCTCCTGGACATCCTTAGCCACCTCAGCCCAATCACCCCTAACAGCCTCGAAACCGACGATATCCACCTCACCATCTATTGTCAACCCAACATACCTCTTCTTGGCCTCCGTAAATAGAACCCTTCTGTAGACCTTATCAACCTTAACGTCGAACCCCAACTCATTATTTATGTAATTTATTAATGCATCAACCTTATCGCCTATGTTCTTAACGAACAGGCTGTCCGTATCACCGTAAATTATCGGCAAACCTAAGGACCTCGCCTTCTCAATCACGGTCTTAAGTAGGTTCCTACCCCACGCTGTCACGGCCTCGGCGACCTTACGCCTATACCACCTAGCTCCCAACCAACCGCAGTAGCCATACATTGCGTTGGCCATTACCTTAAGCGCCCTCTGTCTCTCATTGAGTAGAACCCAATCAGGGCTGTTTTCTGGGTAATTCTTCATTAACTCCCTAACCTTACGCCTACTCTCAACCAGAACCCTAAGCAGGCCTGGGTATAGTCCCTCTGGCGTTTTCCTAAATCTGTAGTTATTCTCGGGAGCCACATAGCAATCATTGCAATCACCAATCACCAATGTGTCTGGCGAGACATTATACTTCATCATTATGCTTGGATACATACTGGAGAAGTCTATTACAGCAATGTCCTCATGAAGACCCGGCCTTGGCTCTAGTACAACAGCACCCTTATATGTCTCGTACGGCCTCTCCTCACGATTAGGTGCCAACTCACCCCTCTTGACTGCCTCGTAGAATATCATCCACTCAACCCTGGCGCCAACGCTTGATGCACCAACCTGATCAAGCGGTAGACCTGAGATTGAGGATAACTGTATTGCGAAGGGTAATAACTTCTCGGCAAGGCCGTAAGTACTAACCACGTCATCCCTGGCGTACCTAAGGAGGAGGTCGCGCTTTGATTTGTCGTCCCAATACTCATAGATCCTATGCCCAGGTATTAAGACCCTCTCATCCCTCCTCATGACACCGAGGAACTCCGCAGCCCTATCAAGGCTCTTAACCTTAATTTCACCCATTTCCTCAATGAAGTTGTAAAGGTCCACATTAGCCCTACCAATAACTGACCAGTGACCATAGACACTGGGTTCGGGTGGGTTTCCCATCCTCGATATCGTGAGTTTAACACCAACCCTAGATGACCTATTTACCAGGTATGGCCAATCGAAACCGTTATTATTGTAACCAACGATGATGTCTGGGTCGTACTTCCTCAGGTAATCCACGAACTCCCTAATTATCCTAGCGTCGTTCTTACTATCGTCAGCAACGAACATCTTGATACCGTCCTCCTTAGTCATTGTAGATATTATTATTATGGGATCCCTATCAGGGTTCGGCATACCCCTTGGATTATAAACCTCAATATCCAATGCAAGGATTCTGAAGTTTGGTGATTTGTGCTCCTCAATCATCCTAGGTCTCGTCTTAGCCAGACAGACTAGGTCGACTTGGTAATTACCCTTAACCTCCTCACACTGATCAACAACAACCCAATTGCTGGGCTTAACACCCATGTCGAGTAAGTACCTCTGCGAGAACCTGATGTCTGCCTCAAGCACATCCTTGACGCCGGGTATCTCCGCAGCGATCTCCCTGAGCTCCCTAACCTTCTCGGGTATTGTTGCCGTAACCTTGATGGCATCAACCTCACCACCAAACAACCTACGCTTAACAAGCTCGACACCCAACACCCTACCCTCAAGCTTACGCTTAACATTCGCCAAAACGGTGCTTGGATCCCCTGAAGGTAGTACGTAGAAGTAGGGTCTGAATGACCTATCTAGGACCAACACCCTCTTATCGTTGTTGGTAATGCCGAATAACCTCAATTCGGGTGTGTTGCCCACAACCCCGTAGGTTACGTCTAATAACCAAAATGTTAATTCCATTAAGAACTAACACTAAAGTGCTTATCTTAAACTTACCTCATCGTGGATTTTAATGGCACTTTAATTCCTGCCTCAATCCTAAATGGGTAGTCTAGGATCCTCCTTAATGACCTTGGCCACGATCAACGTTGACGTCCTCTCGACCTCCTCCATATTCATTATTTGCTCAAGTATCCTAAGAATCTCATCCTTACCGCTAGCCCTAACCTGCAACACAAAGTCCCACTCACCAAATATGTAGTAAACAACGGTGACTCCCGTGATCTCAGCCAATTTTTGACCAACCTTCTCATGATAACCAGGTCCGTACTTCGCCTTAACCAGTATAATGGCTACGTAATCCTTACCCATCTTCTCAGGACTTAGCTTTGCATGGCACCCAAGTACTATACCGAGTCTCTCGAGCTTCTTTATCCTGTAGTACACAGTGGATTTAGAGATCTTTAGCTTATTCGCCATCTCATCAAGCGTTACCCTACAGTCGTCCTGCAACATTTTCAAAATCTCAATATCCGTCTGATCCACCTCCTCCGTTATTGACATCAACTAAGTATTTCATGTCTCATTTAAAAATCATTCGCTTGTTATAAAAATGTTTACTTTATTGCCGATAACTTCACATAATTATCGTAGGAACGGACAAAAACAAAAACCACTTAATCATTAATATGCCCAAGGGAAAGCAAATAATTCATACATAACTAGACCATGAAAAAATATGAATAAGTCCATACCACGTGATGAGATAAATCGGGAAAAATGTTTTTATATTGGTTATTAACGATTTCCAATAACATAACCCTTCTTGGTGATTGAAAATGTCGAGCAAGCAAACACCCGGGTTAAGTAAGGATGAGACGGACGAGAGAATAAAGCAGGCCCTTTATTACCTAACCAGGGTCGTGCAGGACATGGGAATACCCAGGAATATTAGGAGGTCGGCTAGCGAGGCTGTTAGAATATTGATGGATCCGAACATGAGCCCTGGCTTAAAGGCATCAACCGTAATAAGTATTTTGGACGAGGCCTTGGCAGACCCCAACATGCCACTTTTTAGTAGGGTTGTGTTTTTACAGGTAATAGCAATACTTGAGCAGATAAAGGATGTTGTATAGCCTTAAGCCAAATCGCCAAGTAAATTCCTGATTAAGCCCTTGCCAAAGAGTGTCTCGATCATAAGCTTAGCCGTTGCTATTATCTCCCTCGCCCTCTCATACTCCTCCTTCCAACCTGTCGATTTCCTAGCAACACCCTGCTCCACAGCCTTCACAGCAACCGCAGCAGCAACCCTTGGATAGAAGTCCCATTCCTCCATTGTTGGTAGTATCTTGTCCTCGCTCAATTTATCACCAACGAAGTTGGCAATCTCCTGGGCAGCGGCAATTATCATCTCATCAGTTATGGTCTTGACCCTAACATCCAACGCTCCCCTAAACACGCCTGGAAAAACAAGCGAGTTATTCACCTGGTTTGGAAAGTCACTCCTACCTGTGGCGACTACCTTGGCACCAGCCTCCTTAGCCTCCCAAGGCCATATCTCCGGGATTGGGTTAGCCAGCACGAACACGATTGGGTCCTTATTCATGGACCTAACCCACTCCTTCTTTATCACACCGGGACCCTGCACCGAAGCCGCAACAACGGCGTCAGCACCAACCAGGGCCTCCTTAATACCACCCCTCCTCCTCTCCGCATTAGTCTTCAACGCCAACTCGTACTTCCACGGGTTGGTTAGCATTAGCTTATCCATATCCTCCCTCTCAGGGTGCAATACCCCCTTGCTATCAACGAGTACTATGTTGCCGGGTTTAACGCCAGCCTTAATTAATACCCTCGCTGCCGCTATATTAGAAGCTCCAGCCCCAATAAACACTATTGTGGAATCCTCCATCCTCTTACCAACGATCTTAAATGCATTGATTAAGCCAGCGAGTATTGCGCCCGCCGTACCCTGTTGGTCATCGTGCCAAACTGCTATTTTCAACTCCTCCCTCAACTTATCGAGTACGTAGAAGCACTTTGGCGATTCAATATCCTCGAGATTTATACCTCCGAAGGCTGGTTCTATAGCCTTACCAATGTTAACCAAATCATCAGCCGTACTGGCTCTCACAGGCAATGGCACGGCATCAACACCACCTAAGTACTTATAGAGCAATGATTTACCCTCCATAACGGGCATCGCAGCCTCCGGACCCACATTGCCCAAACCAAGAACTCTAGTGCCGTCTGTGAGTACGGCTATTGCGTTCCACCTCCATGTATATTCGAATGACTTATCAACATCCCTACTTATCTCCCTAGAAACCGCAGCAACGCCCGGTGTGTACCATATTGAGAAGTCCTGAAGGCTCCTGACGGGTACCTTTGGCAAAACCATTACCTTCCCGCCATATCTCCTAGACGCTTCTACGGCGATCTTAAACCACTTTTCTGATTCCTCACTCATCGCGGTATCATTAATGTTAGGATTTATATTGATTTCTTAATATGATTTCGACGCTTGCTCAATATAGTAAATTTATCATAAATATTTAGTTAAATATAGATGAATAATTATTCCACGATAACATGAACACTGCCCTTAGGGACTCTAATGATCACCTCATCACCTGGGCTCAATGGGACCCTCGATAGAACAGTGAGTGTGAGGGTGTTCTCTAAGGAGACCATGGCTTGATAACCAACCCTCGTCCTAATGACCTCATTAACCACACCCCTAAATACATTATCACCAATAGGGGCATGTACATCATCGTCTTTGAAAACCTCGATCCACTCAGGCCTAATGCACACATAGACGCTGCCTGACGCTGCCTCATTACTATGGAACTCAATATTACCAACCCTAATGATACTGCCATCACCAGTCATCTCGGCAACACCCCTAATTACGTTTTGAAACCCTAGGAATTGGGCCGTGAATACACTCCTAGGTCTCTCAAAGATCTGCGCGGGATCCCCCTCCTCTATCACTCTGCCCATGTTCACTATGAACACCTTATCAGCTAGCGAGTAAGCCTCATCCCAGTCATGAGTTACGTGAATCACCGTAGTCTCGTACTTCCTAGGCAACTCCTTCAATAGCGGTATTATCCTTTCCCTAGTCACCCTATCAAGCATTGAGAGAGGTTCATCCAACAGCAAAACCTTAGGTCTAACAACCAAAGCCCTGGCTAACGCAACCCTCTGCTGCTCACCACCACTTAGATTAACAGCCTTCCTGCCCAATAAATGCTTAATACCAAGATCTTCAGCGATCTCCTCAACCAACCTACGCCTCTCACCACTGGGCACGCCCCTAAACCTAAGGCCATACTCTATATTCTCGTAAACACTCATATGATCAAAGACCGCATAACCCTGAGGCACATAGGAAATATCGCGCGCCTCAGGTGGTATCTCCGTCACATCCTCACCATCAATGAAAACCCTACCACTACTCACATTATATAAACCGGCTATAACCTTTAACAAGGTGCTCTTACCCGAGCCCGTGGGTCCCAAAACAACATTGTAACTCCTGCTGTTGAACACCGTGGTTATCGGCCCAAGCCTGAAGAACCTTAGGTTAACAGTAACATCCCTGAGCTCAACCGTACCCATGCCCACCACCTATGCTCAGGAGTAACCTGTATATCACGAATATCACGAGCGTAACAGCCACAAGCGCTGCCGAAAACTCCACGGCATTTACTAGGCCTATGCCTACGTAACTCTCGTATATGTATACCGAGGCTGGGTAGACCAGGTTTTTACCGAATAATACGTAATAGGCGACTATGAAGAGGGCGCCTGCCTCCGACACGGACCTGGCCCACGAGAGTATAGCCCCTGTTGCCATGGATCTCCAAATCCTAGGCAATATTATTGTTGCGAAGACCCTAGCTGGACCAGCACCCAATGTCCTAGCCACAGCCTCCATCTCAGGATTAATCATCCTTATGGAGGTCTCCACAACCCTTATGTAATAGGTTGAGGAGAGGAAGGCCACAGCTGTCGTCGCACCCCATAGCGTATTTATGAAGTTTATACCGTGAGCCTTAAGTATGGGGCCCAGCCCGTACTGCGATGCGAAGGCTAGTACCACCATTATGCCGACTATTATGTGCGGTATCATTATAGGCACATCTATCACAGCATCAACAACACTCTTCGCCCTAAACTCATACCTAGCCATAACGTAGGCCAGGGGAGTGCCCATGATTATCGCTATCACAGCCGAGAGGGTTGACATAACTACCGTAACCTCTATGGCTTGTACGAAGCTTACCACGGATAATGCCTTGGGTATCATTGGGAAGCCTAATACTATGAGGAGGGCCAGTGGGTATATTATTAGGATTGAGAAGATGAGTATGGAGAAGAGTAAAACCAGGATTAATAATATGTTTGATTTTATTTTTAATTTTAATGAGGTCATGCTAGGGCGCCATTCCCTAACCCTGGCTTGGGAATATTGAGGCATACTGTGGGTATTGACTCAATGGTGCAACAAAGGGTTTAATTACATTTGGCACCGCGCTGTAGTTTCCGTAAACAATGCCCGGCACTATTGGCTTGATGCCATTCTCCTCCATTATCTTCCGACCTATTGGGCTGAAGAGTAGGAGTAGGAAATACTCAGCTGCCTGCTTATTAGGTGCCTGAAATGGTATCGTTATCGTGTAAACCACGGGGTTGCAGGCGAACGTCTTTGTAACGCCGTGCTCAGTCCGGGTTACGCTAACCTTGTGGTAGTAATTAACGTAGCTTAAATCGCCGAGGTTTATGATAGGTGGTAACGTTATAAAGACCATGTTGTGATACTCCCTAGTCTGCGGTATTGCATTACTCTCGTACGCGGATAGTATGAAGTCAACCTGTCCCGCCGCCATTAACGTTAATAGGTCAATCTCAGTATTCCTCATCATGTACTTACTCGGGTTCGTGTATATGGCATCGTATAGGTAGGATGCATTGTTGAAGAATGCAAGGCCAGCCAGCTTAGCTACGCACTGTGCCTGGTAACCCGATGGGTCTGTGAATGGGTTGGAGACACCAACAACTGTGCTGCTGTTTAGGGCTATTATACTCCATATCTTACGCCAAGTCGCGTTGTACTGGGCGGAGAGTGGTGGGTATGACTGGGCTTGCTTCCAGAGACTATACACCTTCTGACCAGCTGTTGTGTTTAGGTTCACAATAATAACCATCTGTGTAACTCCGAAGGCAATTTCATAATTGGTATAGTTTGGGAATAATACGGAGGGTATCGTTGTTGTGTCCGCCGAAGCCACGGCACTGAATTGCTGCGTTGTAACCTCTGTGTGGGCAACCTCACCACTACCCTTAAACAATGGTGGCGCTATGGTTATGCTTGGGTACATGCTCTGCATGACATTTAATATTTCGCCGAAGGCGAATTTCAACGTACCAGCTGCACCCACAGCAAAGGGCGCCGTAGATACGGTAGGCACTGTTACATTGACATATTTAGTTACCGTCTTTGTAACGACTTTAGGCGGAACTGTAACATAACCTATTGCAAAACCAACCACCAAACCCACTATTAAGCCCACGATTAGCCAAACAGCGCTATTTGCCATACGGGCTGTTGTTTTTATCCGATATTTAAGTATTATCTATTATCTAATAATTGATAATTTAACGATCTCCATTATTTCTAATGAGGCGGTAGAAATAGATCGAATAGATAAAATGTAATTTAAGCAAAATAGAAGAAAGATAGTAATTAACGCATAATTATTCAGGGGGTATCTCCGTATATACTGCCGATATATCTATGCCATACCTCCTTAGGTTTATGTAACGAGACACTAGGTACGTTAATACCCCAAGTATAACCGCGCCCAACTCCACACCGTAGGCTAGCCAATTGCCTCCCCATATCTGTGGGTAGGCTAGAAACTCATAGGTCAGGTAAGCCATGACGCTGGCCATTAAGGCACCAAATAATGCTAGCAATGCCCTGACCCTATTACCCATGTTAAATGACGAGTACCTCAGTGTGGCTATTATGGTGGCGGCGATACCAACCACCATGTAGTATATTATTGCCTCAACAACGGCGCCATACAATGCCGTGAATGTTTGGTATAGTATACCAGCCGCTGCTATTAGTGCTGCCGTTATGGCTAGGTCTGTTAGGTGTGCGTATATTGGTGTTCCAAACCTTGGACTTAGGTAGGCAAATACACCTGGCCAGACCCTATCAAAGGCTAGGGCAAACCAATACCTAACAACAACAATCGCACCATAAGCCAAAACAGCAAGATACCAAGCAATCGAAGACAAACCAACAAACCACCTAACAATCACATCACCAGAAACCACCATAGCCACAGTCCAGAAATTAATGATGCCGTTTAAGTCATAATTTGATAACGCAGCTGTTGTAAATCTAAAGCCCATGGAGTAGTACATCGCCTCAAAGCCCAGGGTTAAGAACATCAACGTGATGAGGAAACCAAGTGGAACATTCCAATGAAGCGCATTCTTACCCCTTATCTCTGAGGCTATGGCAGGCCCTGCATTAAGCCATGGGTAAACGTAGATTGCAAAGAAGGGTAGTAACATCAAGATTGTCGCCATGGAGAAGTAAGGCCCTGTGTAACTAAGAGCTACCTTCGAGTACGTATAGCCACTTGGCAGCAATGAAGATATCGCGCTAATAACCTGGGCTCTTGGCGTGATGAATAATATTATTATTGCCATTAGAAGACCGAGTAATGACAACAGTGTCAATGCAGTCATTAACTTAATGCCATACCTTGTCCCCAGGATATTAACTAACACAATGACGGCAAAGAACGCAACCGCAATACCTACCTCCTCTGGCAAGGTTATTGATGCGTTTATACCGAGTATTGGGAGCACCGACTCCAGTTGGAAAACTGCCGCGAACGCTATTAAGGCGTAGTAGGTAAGGTTTTCTACTATGAATCCGAACACAAGGCCATTTGTTAACCAAGCAAGCCTTGAACCCAAAGCCCTGCCCAGCCACACATAATCACCACCAACCCTTGGTATATACCTAATCAAGATCGAGTAAACAACGACCTGGGGTATTGCGAGGAGCGCTGCGATTAGGGATGCGTAGACTAGGTTAGCCCCCGCCACCGTGGGTAATGAGGCTAGGGTAAAGCCTATTGTTGCCAGTGCAGCACCTACCGACATGTTGGCGATGTTTATTGAGACCGCATCCCAAAAACCGGCCTCCTTAACCAAACCCGTGGACTCCCTTACGAATACCCCATACTCCCTACTCATCATTACAACAATTATTTTAACTGATTAATAAATACTGCGCTTGTTTTATCGATCATTATTTAATCAAATAATTAAACAATAGAGAAAAGATTACTTAAAAACTAGGCATCGTCCATCTTCACCATGTTTGAGGTTGAGGTTAAATACAGGGTTACGGACCACACCAATATTAGGGATAAACTGAGGGAGCTTAACGCCAAGTTCCTCGAGCATACAGAGGAGACCGATGTATACTTCAATAGCCCGGTGAGGGATTTTGCAAAGACCGATGAGGCCCTTAGGGTTAGGGTTTATGGTGATGGTACCGTAGTGGTTACGTACAAGGGTCCCCGAATTGGTGATGTTGGCAAGACCAGGGAGGAAATAAACGTAGTAACCAATGACCTAGACAATACATTGGAGATGCTGAAGAGACTTGGCTTTAGGGAGGTGGCTAGGATAGTTAAGAGGAGGGATATTTACAACTATGAGAATTTCACGGTGTACCTAGACACCGTAGAGGGCCTGGGGAACTTTGTTGAGGTTGAGACTATGGTTAATGATAAGGGATTAATCGATAAGGCCACTGAGGAGGTGCTTAGGTTTGGTGATAAATTGGGCTTGAGTAGGGATTGGATTGAGAGGAGGACGTACCTCGAGTTAATGCTTGAGAAACTTGGCGTAAACAAACCTTAAAATTCTCGGCTAAGCCGTTAATTAGTGCGTTTCGATAATGTGGTGATTGTGGAGGATAATTACAGGAATTTCTACCCAACATCACTTAGCACACCAATTAGTGACTTAATAATTGGTGGGCTTAGGTACTATGAACACATTGCCCTTTGGCTCATGAACATGGGCTTTGACGCGAAGATCTACGTGGTCACACGTGATTACCTATCACGTCTTTGGAGCGGTATTGCCGAATCATTACTATCCAAGGTTGGTCTGAGGTATTTCATCAAGTACGTACAAAATATCAGCGACATAAGCGGTCCCTCATTGATAATACATACCTCATTATTACCACGGATAGACACACTAAATAACCTAATCAATGGCATTGGCGGTGAGGTTAGGTGCGGCAATAGGGTATTGCTGAGTTTTACTGATGATGGTGATGTGAATAATGTAATCGATAATTGCGACTTGCCAATACTCGATGGAATATGGTCCGTGATTAGGTGGAATACCTACCTACTCCGTGAGAACTTGAAGTACCTCGTTAAATTAGTTGGCGATAAGGTTGTCGACTCCGATGTGTCGAGTAATGCCGTGATTGATGAAAAAGGTGGTAGTGCCATCATGATTGGAGCAACAGTTGAATCCCTAGCGTACGTGAGGGGGCCTGTGTTATTAGGGCCGGGCTCCAGAATCCTGCCCCATGCATATGTTAGGGAGGGTAGCGTCTTATACGCGTACAACGTTGTTGGCGGTGAAATCAAGAATTCGATCATGGACATGCACAGCCTTAAGGAGCACTTCAGCTACCTGGGTGACTCATACGTTGGCAGGTGGGTGAATATTGGGGCTGGCTCCGTGACCTCCAACCTAAAGAATACAATGGGTGTTATCAGGTATGGAGGAATTAACACTGGTTTGACTAAGCTTGGTTCTGTAATTGGTGATTGGGCTAAGATTGGTATTAACACCTCAATAATGAGCGGTAAGTACATAGGCCAGGGAAGTAACGTGCTTGGTCTTATTAGAGCTAATGTACCGCCGTTTAAATTGTGCATAAATGATGACTGTAAGGAGTACCTATTGGATAAGGTTGTTGAGGTTTACAAGAGATTTACGAGGTTGAGAGGGGTTAACGCTAATGAAAACGAGATATTATTAATACGCGCGGTCTATGACGCATCACTCCATGAAGCGCCTCTTTAACTCCCTCCTCTCTAACTCGTGGATTACGAGGACCAGCTTATCCATACTGCTTATTCTCGGTAGAAACTCCTCAATTTCGTCAATCCTAACCCTACTTGACAACGCCAACACCGCAAGCTTTCCATACCTGCTAACGAGTTCTGCAGTCCTGTTTATATGCTGAATCACCTCCTCATCCTCAGACCTAGCCCTCCCACTTCTCCACCTCTCCACGATTTGCTTAACCCTCTCCTCATCCATCCTCAATACGCCAAGTCTTTCTGAACCACAAACGGGGCATTTGGGTTTGTCTGGTAAGTCCTTGTTTCTTACGGAACTAACCCAACCACAGTTTAGACATACTAGCGTTACTGACTCGTTTAGAAGCCTTGCCTTAACACTCTCCCTAACCAACTTATCAAGTTTTTCTGGTGCCATGATTTCAAGCCTATGACTTATTTTATCCACAATCTCCCTACTCAACGGACTAAACTCACTCCTCTCAACAACCACAATCTCCCTATTCCTATTAAGGAGCGACTTTAGGAATAGGTATGTATTATCCAGATCAAAGTCCCTAGTTAATACCTCCTTAAGTGTTTCCGTAAACACTGGGGAGCCCCTATAGAGCTCGATTAGGCTCGTAATAGCTAAATCGCTCAATTCCCTATCCTTCCTAATCACATTGAATCTCCTGGCAACGTGAACAAACTTCCTCTTAAAAATCCCGGTCTTCGTTATAGCCCTAATGGCATACTCAATGAATGTCTTATCGTCCATCTCCGCCACATCCATGATTGTTTGCGTGATGAGGCTTATATCAATGCCAGGTCTGGGTAGTTGGAGTATTATGGCGTAGGCATCCTGCTGAACACCAACTGGGTAACCAAGCCTCTCCGTGAGAATCTCACCAAGCAACCTAGCCAACGTCCTGTTGACCAGGGTTCCACCATGCGTGTAGATGACTATTAAATCCCCAACGCGCTCAAGTAATATTGTTTTGTCTGATGGTATTGGTACATTACTCTCCAGGTGCTCCATCACCCTATTAACGATATACCTAACAGTATCCCTGGAGACCCCAAGCTTTGTTGTGAATGACTCCGTGGTGGTTTCGGGACTAACCTTAACCAGGTAATCACCGATCTCCCTCTTGATACTACCAACATCCTGAGCCACCTCAAAGGGTACGGGCACCTCCTCACCGACCCACGATGGTATTGCACCAACGGTGTCCTTGGCCTGCACCACATATATCGTATCACCAACGATCTTCTGCAGAACCCAGACACCTCCCCTAAACACGAACTTAATACCTGGCTCGCCATACTCAGCCACAAAGGCCTCGTCAAGCACGCCTATTGGCTCCTCATTTGCCTGATTAATCACCAGGTAATGCTTTTCATCGGGTATCATGGACATTTGGTCAAAGAAGTACCTATACATCTCCCTACGAGCCCTAACACCGCCTGGCCTGAGTACGACGCCCTCATCCTCTATGAAGTAGGCTAGCCTTGGATTTAACACATCGCTCATGAATCTGAGGACGCCCTTAAGCTCCTCAATGGTTAAATTCCTGTATGGGTAAGCCCTCCTCACTATGTCGTAGAGCTCATCCACACCCCACCTATTCCTAATCATCAATAGACTAACTATTTGGTGAACAAGCACATCATAGGGCTTCTCCGGAATTTGGGTAAACTCGAGGAGTCCCGCCTTGGCCCTATTTATTATCGCCACCGCCTCCAACGTATCATTCAAATCCTCCGTTATTACGACACCCCTGGGCACCCTATCAAGCCTATGCCCACTCCTACCAATCCTCTGCACAAGCCTGACAACCCGGTGTGGTGATACGTACTGTATCACGAAATCAACACGACCAATGTCTATACCCAACTCAAGGCTTGACGTCGCTATGACAGCCCTCAACTTACCATCCTTAAATGCCCTCTCCGTAGTTACCCTGGAAACCCTCGAGAGGGAGCTGTGGTGTATCCCAACTGAGTCATAACCGAGCATTGCAAGCCTATACATCAGTAATTCAGCCATTGACCTGGTGTTTACGAATATTATTGTGGCGCCATTCTTACTAATTAAGTTCTTAATGACCTTAAGCCTAGCCACAGCCTCTGGGTATAGGTACATGTTGCCGGCGATCTCCTCATCCTCCTTGGAAGGCGTTGGGTGTATAACGTCTATCTTCATTTCCCTAACTATACTCGATTGAACTATATCGCATTCCCCATCATCACCAACAAGGAACTTTGCAACCTCCTCTGGACTACCGACCGTCGCTGATAAACCGATTATTTGTGGTTTTTTACCAATTAACCACTTAATCCTCTCAAGGGTCAACGCGAGCTGTGTCCCCCTCTTGTCCTCAGCAAGTTCGTGGATTTCATCGACTATGATCCACCTAAGCTTCATCAAATGCTCCCTAAGCCTCTTACCGGAGAGTATTGCCTGTAGGGTTTCTGGCGTGGTTATGAGCATTTGTGGAGGGTTCTTACTTTGCCTAACCCTATCGCTTTGGTCCGTATCTCCATGCCTAACATCAACCTTAATACCAACCCTCTCACCCCACCAAATGAGCCTATCGAGCAAGTCCCTATTTAACGCCCTCAGGGGCGTTATGTAGAGTATGTAGATACCCTTATCAGTAAACTCACCCCTATCTAACCCCCACCTAAGCATTGAGAGCACAGGCAATACGGCAGCCTCCGTCTTTCCACTACCCGTTGGTGCTATCACCAATACATTACGGCCATTGAGTATCTTAGGTATAGCCATCCTTTGAGGCTCGGTTGCCTTTAAAAACCCCCTCTCAATTAACGCGGATTGGATTATGAGGTGAAGTAGCCTATAAACATCATCCAACTCCCCATTACTTAGAGAAGCCTTAGCGCCATCATTGCTGCTCATTCGTCAACACTATACAAATAACACCACGAACCCCACCCATTTTAAACCATTTGCTTCAGTTAAAGTGAAAGACATAACCGCAAAACCTATAAATAATTTATCATCAATAATATTGAAAACACGAAAACCTTCACAACCATATCCTTAATAAGCCCAAGCCAACAATTAGGTTTAATGCTTAAATGCAGTGCCTGCGGCTCGAGCAGGGCTACGGTACTCATAAATGGAAGACCATACTGCACGTACTGCGGTGCGAAGATACTGAGGAATCACTTGGTAAGGACGTTGATTAATATGAAGAGGGAGGGATTAATAACATCGATAATAAGGGTCGAGGATTACGCCGACGCCTAGGTGAGGAAACTATAATAAACCTAAACTGTAAAGCGAGGGATAATGGTAAGTAAGTTAGTAATCACTTCGTTATTGATAGGGATAATCCTCATTTTATCGATTACGCAAGCAACGGCATACGCACAACAACCAAGCGTTGTTGTGAAGCAATTAAATAGCGCCATCAACAAAGCCCTAAGCAAGTGCGGCATAACGGTCAATAAATTCGTTGTGACAGAAACCGTGGAGATGTCAAATAATACATTAATTATTAATCTTGGTTTAAGTAATAATTACAATGTTGAATTAACAATGAGTTTAATAGGTAACGTGATGCCCATACGTGGCGTAAACATAACGGTGCTCACAAACAATGGTGCGGTTTGCTATCAGGAATATGCACCCATAGAAACCATGCCAGGTAACTATAATTATACGGTATTGAGAACAAGGTACTTCGTAGAGGTGATCTCGTTTGTAGGCGCCACACCAATAGTCGCAAATAGCTCGAGCTCGCTAATAACCTATGGCACAACAATGAGATCCGTGGTTGTCATACCCACGGTGGTGGGTCGTATTGTGTGTAATACGGGTGAATTAACGCCAGTATACATGGTAACTGTACTTAATAAGCCAATAATGTACTTAATCCAACCAGGAACTCCCATAAGAAACCTGCTCTGTAGGTATAGTCAAAACGTGAGCGTTAGCTACCTATTGATGTATATCCTAATTGGGGTTGCGTCGGCCCTCATTTATATGGCCGTGTTGCTGATCGTAAAAGTTTTGCGTTCACCTATTACTTAATAGCCACTCACCCAAGGCTCTGAATGCCTTTGCCCTATGGGATAGCTTGTTCTTAACCTCAATACCTAACTCAGCGAATGTCCTATCATAGCCTGACGGTATGAATATTGGGTCGAAACCAAAGCCTCCGGACCCCCTTGGTTCCCGTGATATTGAACCACGCACAACGCCCGTGAATAACCTGGTAATGCCACTAGGCCCACATACACCGACTACGGATTTGAAGTACGCGGATCTATCGTCAACATCACTCATGAGCTTTAAAACACCCGTAATCCCTATTGTCTTGTAGACGTAGGATGAGTAAGGACCTGGAAAACCATTTAATGCATTTATGAATAGACCGTCATCCTCGACAACGAAGTAGTCATGTATCGAACCTTCACACACATGCTTAAGGGCATGGCTAACTATATCCTCTAGGTTTTCGCTTTGGATCTCGAGCTTCTCATGTATGGTGTCTAGTTGTAGTTTTATGCCGTACTCTCTAAGTATTGATGATGCCTCCAGGAACTTACCCTTATTACCCGTTACGAAGAAGACCCTCATTTTAACCTGGGTTTGTTTTTGGGAATAAAAATCATTATTGCTGTAATGCCACACTACTATAGTCGAGAACCTTCTTTAACAAATCACTCTCCGGTGGGACACCTATGAACTCCACATTACCAACATCTTGATCCTCCCTCCTAAGTATCACGGTTGGTACAGCGGACACCTGGTACATATCAGCAATGTCTCCCTCCTCGTAAGCCTCCACTGTTGTTGAGATTACCTTACCCTTACTGTCATAGGCAAACATGTTTGCCATGAGCACCGCATATGGGCAATATGGGCATGATGGAGTAACCACCGTCATGACCTCAACCCTCTTATCAGTACCCGAATTAATTAAAGCCTCAAGCCCCTTCTTGGTCTTAGGCCTGAGCTTCGTTTCACCCAGTGAAATTCTCACTATGGTCTCTATGAATGCCCTAACCTCCTCACCAAGTGGTGCACCGAGGTACCTAATTGCACCATCCAGTAAGTAAATGATTGGTACCCTCTGTGGCTCAACCCTGTACTTTGTGAATGCATCACTGTTCTCCTCATACCTCATTTTCTTAACAATAAGCTTTCCAGGTGGTGCCAGGTCGGCGAGTAGGTCAAGTAGCTCCTCCGTTGGTACGCACCAGTTGGTGTCCCTGTTACCGCAGGTATTGCTTGTGAAGAATAATACCTCCACCGTATCCTTCATTTGCGATAGTATCTCCTTTATTATCTCCTTGGTCTCCTCATCAACCTCTATATGAGGCACCTCTACGGTACCCTGTGGCTTCTCAAAGGGTGTTGCGGACATTCTATCTCCGTAAGACCCCAACCCCTATAAAAAGCCTTTTTGCCCATTATTTTCCAATGACCGAACCCATACACCATAAAGTAGGCTTATCATTCACTCCTCTTTTTACTCTTCCTCCTTCCCCTAGCCCTCTTAGCCCTGGTTCCGCTTTTTGCTGCCTTAGCCTTCCTTTTCCTCTTCCTCCTTGCCTTACGCCTCTTAGCCTTTTTTGCCTCCTTGACCTCACTCACGACCTTATTAACCAACTCACTAAGTATTCCATCCTCGATCCACCTACCTGTCTTATCAATCTCAAGCTCTATAACATCACTCACTAGGAGGTTATTGACAAGGTCTGCACTGATTAACAATACCCTACTCAATGCCTTACCCGTATCCATGTTCAGTATTCCCGTGAACTCCTCACCCAATCTCTCCTTGATATACCTCCTCAATTTTCTATATCTATCCTCACTGAATCCCTTAACGTAGAGCGCCTCCAATACAGCATTTTGATCATCCTTAACGAACATAACCTTAATGTCATCACCACCAACCTCCTTAATTACCTCCACGGTAGTGCCAATGCAGTAATGACTAAATAAGCTTTTCAGCACTTAAAGGATTCGTCACCACTCGGGGAGGTGAAGCGTCATCACATTATGTTATGGCGTTAACCTCCTATAAATACTTTTATATACCAACATGGTTTACATAGGTTTGGTGATGCGAGGACTTAAGTGCTGATTTTGGTGAGGATGAACCCACGAACTGACCCTTACCATCTCATCCCTATTATAAGAAGAAACAAGCCCTATTTCCTGGAAACAAAACAGGGATTTAAGAGCCAACGCATTATAAAAACAAACGGAAAGTCTCGCCTTCCAGGGGACGGGGTAAAATAAAGGACCATCCCAGCAATCAAGAAACTACTCTCGCACATAGTTGGGCCGCAACCAAGTAGCCCGAAAAAGCGGTGCAACCCAAGATCCAGGAAAACCACCGTCTCTGGAAAAGACGGTTAGACGAGACCTAACCTACTGAGTAAATCGTACGCGTTGTACTCAGGTGATAATTTAACGTAAGCCTTCTTCTCGCCGGTCATTGTTATTATTGTGTTTACTCTCTCAACCTTAACATTGTACGTTTTCTCCACATAATCCCTAATCTCCTTCTTGGTGGCGTTCCTTGGGACTATTATGGTTATCTTATTCTCCCTCTCGGCAAGCCTAAGGCTTTTCTCTGTTAATACGAACCTGGTTATCATGGTGATCACCCCATGAACAAGCCCCTACGTAACTCCTCAATTGCACCCAGAGTCCACAGCGTCAACCTACCAGGTACACCACCCGGCGCTAGGTGTAGCACGCTTAGGTTTCTCACGTAGATCGCGTCAACCCCTGGTAAGTTCTTGGCAACCTTTATTACTGGGGCATCGATTGTTGAAGTCACAATCAAGACACTCCTGCCCTCCTTATACCTCCTACCCCTCATCTTACCCTTGCCAGACCTAATCCTAACGCCCTCGGCGACTCTCTCCACATCATCCCAAAGACCTAGTGTAATGAGTATCTTCCTGAGATCTGACGTAATGCCCACCCTCTCTACATCGTTACTGACAACAAGCGGTATCTGCGGAACCCTATCCACAATGTGTCCCCTGGCGATGACCAAGTCCTTAATGGCCGTCGCAGCTATGGCAGACCTAATGGCCTTCCTACGCTCCTTCTTATTGATCCTCTCATGAAGAATCTTCTCAACCTTAGGTGGATGGGCCCTCCTGCCCTTAACCACATTCGGTGCAAACCTCGCCGTCGGCCACAAGCTACCCTTAACCCTAGGCACCCTAGCTAACCCGAGCCCAATACCAAAGCTTATCGCAGTAGTCCTCTTACCAGCCATTAGATCGGTACCCTTAGGCTGTAACCTAGCCGTTATTGCGCTCAGGTATGCCCTAAGCACGAGGTCGGGTCTCACGGGCTCAAGGAACTGTGGAGGCAACGTCACCTCACTAATCGCATTACCATCAATCCCGAATACCTTAACTACGGTGGGCACCGTGTATAGGGGCTTGATGAATGGTGATAGGTCCTGACTCACCATGCTTATGCACCCTGTAGTGGTTGTGTTGATAACCACACTATTTGAACCTTACCGGTTGGGTATGTGGATGGCCTAGGCCTTACAGGAAACCTCAGCGTCACAAGCCTCTTTATAACACCAGGTATTGAACCGTCCAGGACTATGTATGGGCCCTTAATGACACCATAGTGCGGAAAGCCTGACTTTGGCGTTATCTCCGTCCCGTTAAGCCCTATTCTTAATATCCTCTTGTTGTATTCAACCCTCTTGTGAAGACCCATTTGGCCAGGTCTTGGTGTTGTGAAAGTTAATGCTGGGTTTTGCGGACCGATCGCCCCAATCCTCCTATGCCCCTTCCTATTCTTATGCCACTTCGGCAGTATCTTAACATTAAACCTCTTAACAACACCCTGTAAGCCCTTGCCCTTGGTTATTGCCGCAACATCTACATACTGACCCTCGCTGAAAACATCATTCACGTTAACCTCCTTACCCAGCAGCGAGTCTGCGTACTTAACTATTTGGTTCATATCATCCACACCACCAATGGGTATCTCGAGTATCTCTGGGGTTTTCTTACCAATACCGCTGAGCCTTGGTTGTGTCGACACAATAGCTCTAACCTCCGTAATGATGTCTATGTTATCAAGTACTTTCTTCATCATCTCCTCCTTATTGAACTTATCAGGCAAGGTAACGACCCTCCTAAGGATGTCCTTAGGAACCTCGGGAGACCAAACCTCGCCAAGGCTGAGCTTCAGGTTCCTCCAGGGGTCATAGTAATAAGCCCTAAAGGCCAGTACCTTGATTGATGGCGCATCAAGCATTGTCACAGGCCTTATGATCTCCTTACCGTAGAAGGGGCTTGTTGGTCTATCATCGATAATTACGGCATGTGCCATACCAGCCTTATAGGCTACGAAACCGAGAAGCATGGGCTTACCCGCGTGTGGATCAGGCCATACGCGGAACTTAGCCACCAACGACTCTGCACGCTTCCTTGGGTAGTAAGCCATGGATCCGCGTTTAGGTCTATGAATCTTTAAACCCATATCTCGAACCTACGTAGTTGTAACCCCCTTTTTTAAAGATTATTAGTTACCCTGTACGTTGCAGAGGTACCGCGCATGCGCCATTATGGTGAATCACGTAAATATCGAAATATATTAAGTATGGAGAGTACGGCTATCACAGCCTCCTCAGTCCTCACGGTCTCAACACCCTGCCCAGGTATGAAGTTTATGAAGGGGTACTTCGTCAACATGCTATCCAAACCCTCCGCCCTAAGTATCTCATCAACCCCATGGTATGGAGAACCAAAGATAACGAGCAACCTATCCCTACCCATGTATTCCCTTAGATCCTTAATAACCCTCTTAATATCTGCACCCTCCTTACCCGTTAGGATCACATTACCGTATCCACGTAAAACCTCACCCAAACTTCTAACCTCCACGTCAAAGCCCCAATAAATATTAAGCCTATCCCTAGGAACTACATGGGCTCTGTACGTATCGTCCCTAGTCGTTGGTGCATCGATTTGAACAACAACCCTACTACCTATAGGCATTGGTTTGGGAACCTTCGCGTAAACTCCATCCCCAATCTTAACTATTGAGAAGTAACCATCCCACCTAACGACAATCCCCTCCCTAAACTCACCCTTCTCTGGTTTACCCTCGGGCGCGTGATTCGGGGTCTTCAACGGTGGTAGTAGTCCTGCGTACCTGAGATCCCCATTTAATTTAAATAAATCCTTCCTCAGGTATGGCGGTGTTGATAGGTACTGCAGATTCCTTAATATGAAGTTAGCCCTATCCCTCTCACCAGCAAGTTTATGCTTGTAAATGAGGACCTTATTGACTTGGAATATCGCGGCACCCCTACCAACATACCCAATCTTCCTCACGGCCTCCCTATCGTCAGGAACCTCGGCAAGGAAATCGCTGGGTATTGCAATGTCTATAATGGGTTTAAGCCTTGTAACCCTCATTTTAACACCAAATTTGTGTGACAAACTAATTATTTCTTGCCTCCCTTAGCCTGCTTACTCTGCTGTTGCCCAGTGGTTTCAGTAACGGCCTTACCCAACTTCCTCTCCTCCTCCTCGCTCGTCATGAATAAACTAGTCCTTTGTCTGCCGCCCACGGATTACGAAATCGCGTAATAATTTATAAGCTTTATTTAATGCCTCACTCCTTCCCAATCAACCTCTTAAGCCCTGGGTAAATCTCGAACAATTGCTCCTGCAGCGCCAGCGAGTAGTACTGTATTATTATCTCAACAACCAGTATCAAACCAATCCCACCACCAAAGACACCAGCTATGTCGCCAAGGGCTGCGATTATACCAACAATTAAGCCACTAACTATTGTGAGTATTCTAATGTACCTATCGAGGAACCTAGCAATGACCTTGGGACTAGCCCTGAAGCCCGGTATTTGCATACCACCCCGGATTATGTACCTAGCCTGATCCTCAGCACTAAGTCCAGCAAGGCTGACCCAGACCATGGCGAAGACCATGGATAAGACTGCGTACATCACTATGTGAACTGCGATGTATGCCGCATTTATGTTCGGGGGAACAACCGTGAAGTAGTAGAGTAGGGAGTTGGGGCAGGGTATTAATTGCCCGGTGGGTCCCACATGGGCACACGCAATTAGGTTAAGTAATGGGCTGGCATTGGCCCTATTATACGCACTCCACACTAGGGTTAATCCCTCACCTATTAGGTAGACTGTGTATGCCGTAAAGATTATGGGTAGGACTGAGACGTACATGAGCTTTAACGGCACAGAGAACCTATACCCCCTATACTGAACGAGGGCCACGGGTATTGAAACCTCCATCAACTCCAGATAAAGCACGATCAGGGCCAGGGCTATGGTTGCTATCAACCCCGTCAAACTCGGCAGGTTTGTTTGGTATAGGATGCTCACTAAGTAACTAAGCTTACCACCCAACGCGTAGTAAATAGCCGTCGCAAGGGCCGGTATTACGCCTAGGGGCATAGTCGCCCCTGTGGGTATGAACGGTGTAAAGGCCTCTGCGAACATTTGCCTAATTATGGTGACCAATATGAACAGCGATATACCACTACCGAGACCCCACCCCTTGGATATCATATCATCCATCAACACTATTATTACCGTGGCCAGGAACAACTGAAGCACGATTAATGAACCATACAGGAAACCTGGACTGAATGGAACCAACTGCCCACTCACCACGAGAGCTATAGCCTCGAGAAGACTGAGTGCTAGGGATAATAGTTTCAGTAGTGCATTGAATTTCGCCTGATCCTCTGGATCCTCCATGTCTATGTTTATCATGTCCGAGAAGACCAGGATTTCCAGGATTATACCAGCCACAACAATTGGCGTTATACCCAACTGGGCCAAGGTGCCGAAACTAATACCAAGTATTGCCGCTATCGCTGGTGATGCAAAGAACGAGGTTTTAAAGAGTCCGTAGAGGGGGGTTATCGACATCAGTAGGTAAACCGTTATGGCAAGGAAGGTCCAGAGAAGCCTAGACCCCATCCCGAGGGCTTCCCTTGGTTTAGGTACCGTGGGCATGTAACGTAGTATCGGCTCCACAGCGTCGATGAACCTGCGCCCACCATCAGGCATGCACCACACCCTTAATTAACTCTACAGAACCTCCCGCAGCCCTAATCTTCTCCTCAGCCTTCCTAGAAACCCAAACGGCCTTAACAATAATGGGCTTCGTAACCCTACCCCTACCCAACAACTTGTTGAAGCCTAACTTCGTTAGGTCAACCACGTACTTACCATCAACGACCTGTACTAAACCCTTACTCACAAGCTCATCTAGTAACGACTCTAGCTCGCCAACATTGATACCGAGCCTAGCGGCAACTAGTGCGTTGGGTTGTTCAAAACCGTGCTTACCATAGAACGGATAACCGCTGGAGTCCTCAGCATACTTCATAACAAGCGACCACTTGTGCTTATGAAGGCCAGACCTACCCCTACCACCGCTAGAGCCGCTCTTCCTATGCTGGCCAACCCTACCCCAACCATGCGTCCTATAGCCCCTATACTTCCTAACCTTCCTCTCGAATCTCCTAACCATGATCGCGATCGAATACCCAAAGCCCTTAATAAGTTTTACACCGTCTCTCCGGAGACGGTGGGTTGTGTTCGTTTACCTTCAGTGGTTTTGTGAACCACCGTCTCCTTCTCGACGGCTTCTCCATGAGCCACCCCGGCTGCGGGAGTGGGTCCCCGCCTGTCGCCAGGGGTTCACACCCACTCCCCTCGCCGAAGGTGGCTCCTCCAAGGTCACCCTCGCCAAGCTCATCGGGATCATCCCTTCCAAGAAAGTCGAGGATGGGCTTTAAAACCCATCGCCTCACCACCAACGATGATAAGCGTTACGAACAATCACGAAAACCAAAACTGCCCCACACCGCAGTATTTAATGCGGAGGAGCCCACGGCATTAATGAGGTAGTGCGGTTGCAGGGCCATCACCGCGTTAATAGTTATATTATGGAGGTTAGAGTGAGTATTGGGTAGTAATCCCAGTAATAATTAATTATAGCATCTTGAGTATTAATTCATTGATGGCAATGCCCCTATAACCCAAGTCGCCACCCTCGTTGAACCCCTTCTTAATATTCCTAAGTCCACCCGATGGCGGATGCAATCTGAAGAAGGGCTTTAGCTTTGGTATACATAGCACCTTATTACCAGACCTTGGCCATTGCCCAGTCTCAGGGCAGGAGAGCCTCTCGACTTCGCCAAGTACGTATGCTAATGCAAACTCCTCAACGCTTGACCAACCATACTTCCTAACCCACTCATCCGTCAAGGGCTTGTCACCAACGAGCCTACCCCTCTTCCTCAACAACTCAGCCAGTGTGTCTGCGTCTATCTCGCCCCATGTGACCCAATCCTTAACCATACGTAACATGCCTAGGTAAGCCGGTCTCTCATCAATCACAACACACGTATACCTCCTCCTCAACCTTAAGAGATCGAGTGTCCTCTCAACATCTGGTGATGTATCAGCAAGGCCCCTAAGCCTTATGACCGCTATCCTTGAATACGGTGAACTCCTAATGGTCTGGGCACCCTCTTGAACCTGCATGATTGAGCACGTACTGACCCACGCATTATTAAATTTTAGCCCTCATGAATGCTTATATTGAGAACGCGTATGTACTCCTCAATGCATTGTATGTTGCCTTGACTAGGTTATGTGTGGTCCTGGTCTCGCCCCACGTATACGACCAAACATCCTTAATACCAGCCAACCTAAGAACGACCTTGGCAGCATCAGCCGCAACTAAACCAACACCCTTAGGTGCTGGTATTAGTATTACCGTGACACTGCCACTCTTGCCCACCACCTTGAACGGAACACTATGAGGTTCATCACAGGAACAATGCCACGACCCACAACCCCTCCTCACCGGCGTTATGTTCAACTTAGCCTCCCTAATAGCCTTCTCTATCGCCTGATTAACCTGCCTACCCTTACCCATGCCCACTCCTACGTAACCATCCTCGTTACCAATAACCACAGCCACCTGGAACTGACTCACCTCACCAGCGTCAGTCTGCCTCTGGACAATATTTATACTAACAACCTCATGCTTGAGGTTTGGCAGGAAGAAGTCAATTATCTCGGGTTCCTTAATGGGTAGGTTGAGCCTAAAAATGTCGTCAATCGACTTAACCTTACCCTCCTTAACCATCCTACCAATCCACGTCTTAGGTTGCCAGGCCTCAATAGTCGATTCAGCACTCATTGACCAAGCCGTAACTGGGAAATTTAAAAATATTAGCTTACATGCACGGCAACACCTTGGCGGTTGTAAGTGGCTTATTAATTGAGGTGAGGATTATTAAATCAGTATGGCACTTGATAGGTTGATTGCGGAGGTGATACTACTCGTGGGCTCCCTATACCTAGGTTACGCATTATTCACAGTGGTCAACCACATGGACATCGCCATTACATTCATGAGGAATATAAATGAAATAGGCAGTACAAGCATATACGTGCCTGATGCCGTGATCGTAAACAACGGTTCCGTAAACCAACTATACCTAGTGATCTATAATAATGGTCGCATGCCAATGAGCATAGAGAGAATATACCTAGTGGGTGTTAATGGGACGATTCCCATTACAATGAATAACACGGCATACCTAACGCCAGGCAACTACATAATCCTGCACCAACAGGTGCCCTATACGCAATGTAGGGTGTACATAACGTTTTGTATAGCGAACACCACCATCTGCATGGTTTACAGCACCAACACAACGAATTACGTACTGTCCCAGCCTTAATTAACCATTACTGCCTTAAATACTAACCTGAGAACAAAATATTGATGTATTACCAGAGTAATACGGATAAAAGGGATAGACGAAGAAGGGGCGACCTAAGTGGTCCAATCTACACGATATTGATGATAGTTTTCGTGGTTGTGGCGGCAATAATGCTTTATAACTACTTCCAATCAAGAACCTCGGTACTCACGACACAGGCACAACTCAGCATTGTGAATCCGCAATTGGCAGGTAATGTGTACTCAATCACCGTGGAGAACATAGGGACAACACCAATAACAATAACATCAATAGAGATATATCCACAAAACTCACAGACGCCAGTCGTATCACAAACACTGAACACGCAATTAAACCCGGGGGAGTCGACCAGTATTGTTGGGACGTCACCAACACAATTCGTAACAGGAAGTAACTACATAGTGGTTGTTAAGGGACAAACACCAAATGGTCAGGAGGTTGCGGTTGAGTCAATAGCCCTCTCGCAGTGATGAGTTAACTCCCATTTCAGTCGTGCTTAAAATCTCATCAGTGGCTTATATCTCTTCCTGAGGATTATGATTATGATGAGCAATTACACCGTGCCAGTGCGACTAGAGGGTTTCGTATTTAGGGTTCCTGTTTCCATAGTCAATAAGGAGGACGCCTATTACTACCTGGTCAAGGAGCCAAGGTGTGACAACCAATGCACTAACCTGAAGGCTAAGATCATAGATTCAATGAGGCAGAGAAACCAATCATTACAGGACGCAATAAACGAGGTGCTCAGTAATGTGGGTGATAAACAAGTCGTTGAGGCTGTGTTATACCACATAATGCGTGACCTAAGGGGTTACGGCCCAATAACAGTGCCGCTTTTCGATCCAGGCATTGAGGAGGTAGAGTTGAACAATTGGTCCCACCCAATAACCGTAGTTCACAGGGATCTTCCAGGAATTAGGTTAATCACAAACATCAGGTTTAACTCCGAGGTGGAGGCTAAGGACTTCATAATGAGCATGAGCAAGAGGGGATTACCAAGATCCGTCTCCCTGCTAAAGCCATATATCGAGACAATACTGCCCGAGGGACATAGGTTCACGGGAACCATTGGTGAAATAACCATAGGCCCAACATTCAGCATAAGGAAATTCCCACCAAAGCCAATGGCACTCGAGGAGTTGGTAAGCAGGGAGATGCTAAGCCCAAGCGCTGCCGCCTACCTATGGTTGATGGCTGAGTTCAGGGGCTTTATAATGATCAGCGGGCCCATGAGCAGCGGAAAAACCACATTACTAGGCGCAATCGTCAGCAAACTACCGATGTACGCGAAGATAATCACGATAGAGGACACACCGGAAATACGCATACCACACCCGCACTGGGTCAGGATGTTCACGAGGGATGGTGATGATGACAAGTCTAGAATCGAGATGTTCGACCTAATAAAACTAGCCGTTAGGTATAGGCCAGACTACATAATTGTCGGGGAGGTCAGGGGCGAGGAGGTACACGCGATGCTCCAAGCCTCCGCACTAGGTCACGGTATGCTAACCACATTCCACGCATCAACACCAGAGGAACTAATGGTCAGACTCACAAGCCCACCACTAAACGTAAACACCGGCAACCTACAATTAATATCAACCGTAGTATTCACAACAATAAGGAATGGAAAAAGACTCGTAACAGACATAGTGGAACCAACAATGAACAACGGAAACCTCGAATTCAAAAGCATACTAACAAGCACAGGCGATTTAGAAATAGAGAAAAGCCAAAGACTAAAAATCCTCAGCAAAACATACGGAATAAACATCACGGATGAAATTAAAAAACGAGAGAAACTACTGAAGAATCACGCCAATACTGAATACGAAGTTGAAGAAATTACAACAGAAGAATAATTATCTTTACAAGGAATAATTGTAGCATATACCTCCACCATTAATGGCCATTAAATAAATACACCATTCCAGGTAACCACTCACCGAAAGCGCTGACTCACCGCAGTGCGGATCATAATCAGCGCCCAAGAATAAAAGAAGAAAAACAGAATTAAAAAGTATATAGTGACATGGAACTATTAAAGAAACAGCTAAGTGCTCTGCCATTCCTTCTCTACATAAATAATAAGTAATATAAGCCAATGAATTCATACTTTACTACATGTTTTCAAACATAGTAACGAGTAAATGTAGAAATGTTAAAGAGCATGTGGGGTTTATGAATTTATATGGCACTGAGTTAGAGGTTGTCGAGCGCCGAAGCGGTACCAGGGGTTCAAATTATTACTACGTCCATGACGGGTCCTTCTTTATACCCATTAGCGCTGTACCCGGTGCTAGGTTAGTCAGCAAGGAGCCAGGTAGGAGGATTGAGCTTACCTATAAGGTACCAACATCATCTATCAAGGGTCCTATACTACACGTATCCTTCAGTAACAGCGGTTATCCACTTTTTGAAATATGCACATTAAGTAATAACTCCATGCAGTGCTGCATATGTGATTGTGATGAGGATTCGGCTAAGGTGCTCCTAAACATGTTCAAGTTATCTAAGGATGAAGTCTACCTAGTTAGGTTTTATATGGATACTGTAAGTCCCTTAATTAATGATATTAAGTCAGTAATGGTAAGGTCAAAAACCAGCGATATTAGGTTCGGCGGATATGCGGAGCGACTTAGAGAGACTTTTGAAACGCCTTATTTCTCATTGCTCACATTGATGGCATTACCTGATGAAAAGGGTAGAATTCAGTCAATTGAGGTTAGACTTAGTCACATTGTTGAACTTTGGGTTTTTACGAAACTTATTGAGGCTATTGATGGGGAAACACTGGATAGATGGGTTATTGAGGGATTGACGATTAATTCCCCTGGCAATAATTGGTGGATTGAATTTATGAGAAATGAACCCATTGCATTCATTAAATCGAGGAGAAATAATGAGAAATACACCATTTATTATCAGCCGAGTATATACCCGCATGTGCTTCAATTTAGTGAGGAGTACCATGAATTACGTAGAAGGGGGATTAGGAATGTTGTGCCTGACTTCGTGGTCTTTAAGGGCATTATTAAGGAGAGAATTGGTTGGGGAGAACTACATAATTTGAATCTATTGCCTCAATTAGTTATTGAGGTCAAGACTGGTTTAGAGAGAACTCAATGGGCTAGTCCTGAATATGTAATTAAACAATTAGACCAATATAGGCATTTATTAAAACCAAAACACCTAATGCTTACGGTACTTACGAAAATAAACGATGGGTTAAGGAGAAAACTCGAAAACATGGGTATAGTCATAATTGACGACCTACTAAACAAACAAGGAGAACTCGGCGAACTCATTCATAACTTATTATAAGATAATAAAGATTACGAGAATAAATAGATAAGTTGTATGATTAACGAATCCAGGGAATTACCGTAAATGCTACGTCTAATCTTTCCGAGAATGCTCACATACTACACAAAATAGTAGCGCAACAGGTTAGAGTGAAGATAAATAGATTGTAAAGTTCGTAGAATTAGTTACGATAGAATATGGTAGGCGGGACCCAACCCCGTACACAGACCTAGGCACTAGGTCAGGGTTTTCACCGGCCCGTTCTCCAACCAGCGACCCCCTGAACGCGCCCACCCCGGCTTAGGGCCGCTCCCTCCCGGGCCTAACCCGGTTCGCCGGGTTCCGTAACCAACCAGCCCTACGGCTGATCGGCTACGGCGTGGACGCCCCAGGGGACTGGTCTTCATCGAGGTACCGGTGCTCCCTGGCCCAGTGCCTAAGCCCGTGTACGGGTTTCGGCCTCCGAACCCATCGGCCTGGGTGTTACCCAGGGGAGAGCTGGGTGTGCTCTCCAGGCCCGGTCCCGGCTTAATTAACTGTGTTTTGGAAATAAATTTTTCTAAATTGTGGTGGGCAGTAGGTTTATTTGCATGTTATATGCTAATTACTCAATGGGTAATACTGCTGTTGAAGGTTTTGTTAGGTCGTTGATTGGTGGTGCGGTTGGGGATGAGGTTGTTAGAGAGGTTGTTAGGATTGGTTATGCCGTGGTTTCCGTGGTTATCTACGGCGTTGCGTCAATGATGAGGGGTGGTAATGGTGTTAGGCTCTCGATTGTGGTTTCATTATCCAAGGTTTTTAGGGCTGGTTTCATGAGGGATGTTTTTGAGGCGTTGATTGCGTCTCAGGGTGATGGTGATGATGCCGTTGATGCCGCGGGTATTGTTGCGGAGACCTTCCTGCTGAAGACGCTTTATGGTAATGAGGAGAGTTTGTCGAGGCCCTCCTTCCTTAATCCCATAGAGGTTAATCATGATGTGTATATGGCTGTTTATGAGGATATTAGGGACTATGTTATGGGCTTTGAGGATAGGAATAACCTCGCCTTTGGGCTTCTTGGTAATGTGCTCTCCATACTACTGACGGTCATTATGCTCCTGTTGATTATAGGTATGTGCCAGGGCGTAAGGAGTAGGGGTTACCCAGACGGTGTTAGGGACTTCCTGAACTATGCATTGACGCAGAACACCCACATGGCACTCTCCGAAATGCTGAGCACATCACCTTAGGATCTTCATTATCCGTTGTCGGCTAAATGCTTTAATTCTTTAGTTGTTCATGTTTTCCGTGGTTGATGACGTCCTTGAGGCTAGGGATTACATTGCCCAATTGATAAATAAGGGTTGGTTTAGGCATGCGGTTGGCGAGCGCGGTGTTAAGCATATAATAACGCTGCTGAGGTTCGTGGACACCCACTACAGGGCGTGCTCAGTTAATGTTGACTTGGACTTCTTAATTAACTTACTCGATGAGTACTACAACACCGAGGGTAGGGTTAGGTACTTCATTAGGGAGTTGGTTAGGGTTGAGGGTGTTGATGAGTTGGCTAAGAGGTTGATGGGTACCTACCCCATGCTACCACCCGATGTGAGGGATTTTGTGGATAATGTATTGAAATCATTACCCTCAGATGCGAAGCCAAGCGATATGGTTGAGCTGATCATGAGGGAATTAACGAAGGAGCTTGAGGATTTTAGGGAGAGGCTTGTGTCCCTTGTTAATACCGCTAAATCACAATGCCCTAACCAAGCTTATAACCAAACCTCCTAACCAACTCCCTACGCTCCCTAATGTCCGCATCGCCCTCAACACCAAGTGGTGAGTGACCATCAACGACCCCTACGACACCCCTACGCTCAGGCGCTATCTCAGCCACAATGACCGAGAGAGGATTTGCGGTGGCTGCGTGTATGTTAACCACCTCGACAACATGCTTTAGGGCGTTGAGCACGTTTATCGGCCATGCATTCCTTAGGTAAATAACGAACGTGTGCCCAGCACCAATCCTCCTACACAAATCAATGGCTAACCTCCTCAGCTCCTCATCATTACCCTCATGCCTAACCAACCTCTTGCCCGAGGCCTCGCAAAACGCGAGCCCAAATTTTATGCCTGGCACTGAGTTTACGAGGGCTTCGTACACGTCCTCGAGGGTTTTTATGAAGTGGCTGTGGCCTATGATTACGTTCGTACCCTCGGGTATTGGTACGTCTATTACCTCGAACTTAATACCCTGAGACATTGTGATTAGACACAGGCTGGTCCTTTAAGCATTACCATCACGCTACATAATTGTTAGGCTCAGTAAAATTATCCATGGAGCTCCTTAATCACGTAGGTTAAGGTTTCGAGCATCTCCTTAGGCGTGTAACCCTTCTTGGTCCTCCTCAACCTGAGCCTATTCTCGCCATACACTATCCTTATGCTCTTACCCGTGATTTTTATCGTCACGGTCTTCATAAGGTCGACATACGGCTCATATATGAGCTCCTTACCGTTATACACATATCTACCGAGGAATGTGTAGTAATTGGTGTCTGTGATCTTTATAACCCTACTTATTACTGGTGAAAAGGCAAAGAGTAGTTTCTCGAACTTCTCATCATCGAGTTTCACGTATTTATGATCCCTAATTATCACGGAAAACCTGGTACCGCTGACAGCTTGAATTACAAATAGGCCCTTAGGACCACTTATACTGAGCGAGCGTATTCCATGGCCCTTCGTGAATGACATCAAGCCGGTGAGGATAGCCATGTTATCTAGCCTCTAGCGGTGTTCCATCGGCAGGGCATTTATAGAAGGTCTTCTTGGCGCATGTTGGGCAGTAGATTGCGTGGCATTTCGGGCACACGTAATAATCATCGTACCTATAAATCCTTTTACCGCACCTCCAGCATCTGCCAAGCATTAATGTCTTAGGTACGTACACAACCCGTCTTGAAGTCAAGGTGCTTTTAAAGTCTTACGCTAATACTAGCAAAGCAATAGTAATCCCGCGGAGACAGGATGGCGTAAACCCAACCTGCCACTATACCTTATTCGACTACCTCTAAGGAGAATCGTGCCTATGGCCTAAGGACCTTGTGCTGCGTTTACCCACCTCACCTAACTCTAGGGGATTGGATTCGTCGTCACCATAAGCATGAGTACCAGTGTTAATGGCACAGGCACCATAAACTTAACCGATGGATTTAGTGTTAGGTCGCTGAGTAGTGATGATAGGATGGCGAGGGATAGGCTTATTATGTACGCTGTGATCATTAATGGAGCCAATACCGTATTCATGCTTGGTATCACGAGGCCCACCAATGAGTATTGGGCGTTTTCAATTACTGAGCTGAGCATTGAAACCACGAACCTGCTTACATACGAAATTCCGGCAAATATGAATGGCAATGAGTAATTGAGTATCTGCAGCGACCTTGCGTTATAATTAATGCCCATTAACAGGGCTTTTACATCCAGGAATACCCTAACTAGTTTGTCTAATGCCTTAGATGGTGAACCAAGGCTCGATATTTCCCTCAGAATCCCGATCGCGTACTTCATCACCCATGAACCGTCTATGTTATAATCATTAAACTGGGTTGCTTTGCGTAGGTAATTAATCAAGAGGCTTGGGTATTGATTACCTAAAACCCTCTCTAGTGCCGCTCCCATGCTCACACCTGCCTTAACCATCTCTGAGACGTCACGCATTAGGTCGGGTAATGATAATATGGAGTTTTTCATCTCATCAACGCCTCTCGTCACTAGGACGGAGAATAGTACGGGGGGTAGCGCAAGCGCTATCATTCCGTAGACCCCATAGTACAGCATCAATAACACGCTGATTATTACAGAGACTCCCAGCACCACGGTCATCCACCTGTCGTGTTTAATGCTGATTCGTATTATGTACGGTATTGATGCGTAAACCCTCAGTATTAGTGCTGGTATCACGAGGGCTATGGAGGGCAATATGTACATCAATGCCCCACTCACGCCCAACACGGTCACTATTATCATGAAAAGCACCATTATCACTATCGATGACGTAACCGCAAGAACAGCATCTATTATCTGCCTCGATAAGGCCGATAACCTACTGCTGAGCATTGATAGGTATGTGCCCTCAACATTACTAACGTAATTAACAACATCACCGCTATAACTCCACACGGACACGTAACCATTAATGAACCTCTGAAACTCGAGGCTTGGGTGAACCCTAGCCCTCAACTGCATAGCCTTCGTTATCGAGTTTGTGGTTAGAGCGTACCTGTTAATTATCGACCACTCCCTGCTAATCCACCTAAGACCAACTTTACCGCTTATCTCGAAGGCATGTGTTATGTTGCCACCAACATCGTGAACCACGTCCAGGAGAACCGTGAAAAACGGCAACTCCCACTCAACATTGCTCCTAACCGTATCTACAGAGTACTCAGCCCAAATTATAGTTAGCGAAATCGGTAATGCTGGAGCCACCGCAAGAATTGCTGTTAGGAGTAATGATTTCGTTAATACATACGCCACCGCCGGCATTACTAGTAAGGCATACGTAATCCCCTCCACGTACTTGGATATGGCATTTGTATCCCACGAGTAACCACCAGCCACAGCCTTATTATTCAGGTATTCCCTGAGCAATTGCCTCAACGTCTTCACATAACTATATGCCTCAATACGAGTTAAAAGGCACTCACGTTATTAACTCTCTAAGTGCCCTAACGATTAGTTGATTGATGTTAATTTCCGCGTACTTGGTGGGTATTGTGTTTGTGCAAGTTATTGATGAGACCCCTGCCTCGAACATCCTCGAATCAGCCTCATTAAGCAATAGGCAGTGCGTTGCCATTGCATGAACTCCTACGGCCCCCATGCTCTTTAGGATCTTTGTTGCCTCGATTATGGTTCCTCCAGTGGCTATTATGTCATCTATTATGAATACTTCCTTACCGGCAACATCGAGCTCCCTAGGTTTCATGGTAACCTCACCAGTTATTCTATCACGGAACTTCTCGAGATAGCTATATTGAATGCCTACGTATTCGCTGACCTTCCGAACCCTCCATAAGGAGCCAAGGTCCGGACTCAGCAGCACAACGTTCTTTGAGCCCCTCAGCCTCTCCGCGTATAACTCGAAGGGTTCCACATTCACGCAATTAGCACCTGAAACCCTAAACGCCTCCGGTTTATGCACATCCACGGTGATCACCGAGGAAACTCTTAGTGACGATAGGAGCGTCAACACTGTTGATAGGCTAACTGGCTCGCCGTCCCTGAACCTCCTATCCTGCCTTGAGTATGGTAGGTATGGCAGGACAACGTGTATCTCCTTAATACCTGCGTCACGGGCTGCATCCACAGCCAGCATCGTCTGGAATAACCTAGTGTCTTGGTTTGGGTATGCCCTTTGTACGAGGATTAGGCCGTCATACGTCGTTATGTCGATGGGGTACCTGATGTATGACTCACCATCTGGGAACTGCTTACTCTCAAGAATCACATGAGCAAAACCTAGCGAGCTTGCTATCTCATTACCCACGTCTGAGGACCACTGAAATGATGCCACTAAATGCCTCGCCATACATGGTAAGTCATCACTGCCTATTTTAAAGAATTATTTATGGATCATCAGGTGGGGAAACCTCATACAGCCTCCTGCCCCTCGAGGTCTTTGGCGCCAACCAATCAATGAGTCTCTTTGGATCGTTAGTCTCAACAATGAATGTTATTGGTCCAAGTGGGCTCTCATTCTTCTCGGTAACGAAGGTCAACACCCCCACATACGCGGCTTGTTTATGCAGGTGAAAGACCACTTTGTTATCCTCAATGCCCTTCATTAGTACGGACCTCGCGCTATCTTCAATACCCTGCTCCTTAATTAGGTTGTGAACCTTAATCAATGATTTAAAGCCCTCCCCAAAGGCCACTATGTATCTCTTTCCCTCACTTTCCTCCGTCCTTAATTCATCATAGATAAACACATTACTTAACGCCCTCCTCACCTTATCCTCATCCTCTGTAGGCCTAACCTCAACCCAAACCTCAACCCTCATAGTCCCAATGTGAATAATCCAATTATTATTAAAGGTTGGTGGTCGTGGATCTTAAGCTTTAAATAAGCATGCAGAGTCTGGGTTTCGTATGAAGACGCTGTTTTTCGAGGTGTTGAATACCCTGATTAGACTTAATAACTTTGAGGTGGAGGGCGCCAGGTTGATTAGGGATGAATTGAACATAAGGGCATCACTTGATGACTTGGCTAGACAGTTTAGGAAGGAGTGGGATGATAAGTACAGCATGTTGATAAGTAAGGGTGTCTATAGGTCACTGAGGCAGTTGGCTAGGGAAACCATGATATCACTACTAAAGAAATACTCACTAAGCCTCAGCCCCACTGAGCTTGATTACTTCGGTAATGCAATATCATCACTCATCGTTGAGACGTCCGAGCTATACCCTGATGTTGTCGATGCGGTGGATAAACTATCACAGATGGGTACGCCCATGTACATACTCACGAACCTCGATAATGACATTGCTAAGAAGATACTATTGAGGAACAATCTACTGAGGTACTTTAAGGGTGTTGTTAGCTCAGACTTAACGAAGGTTGGTAAACCAGCCATTAAGATATTCCAAGCCGCACTCAATAGGGCTGGGATCGCATCAAGCGATGCCTTAATCGTGAGTGGGTTAGTTGAGGATGTAATTGGGGCTAAGTTTCTCGACCTAAAGGTTATCTTTGTTAGGAGGACATCTGATGTTCAGTTACCCGTTAAACCATTCTACGAAATAACGACACTGACACAATTACCTGAAATTCTCGAAAAGCTTGAGTAAGATTAATGCCCACCCTTAGCCCTAACGGCCTCGTGCCTCCTCTTTAGCGCCCTTTCCCTAGCCTTCTTCTTCCACTTATGGGCATGGGTCTCCCTGAGCTTCACACTCATTAATCCCCTCATCCTGCGACCGGCAGGCGTTAATGCCCTAAATACTCTACCACGTTTACGCTTAATCTTAACGGCCTTAGGTAGCGCGGGTTCTGGCGGTAATACCTCACCCTTAATAACCCTATTAAGCCATTCCCTAAGCCTTTGGACATTAATATCCCAAACACTATCCCTCCTCGTGTCAACCCTAATACCCAACAGCCTAGCCTCACTAACAGTTAAGCCAACAGCCTTAACCTCACCGACAGAGTAGCCCCTACCAACCCTCCACTCACTACCCAAAACACCACCACTACTAATTAGCCTTGGCTTCCTAACCAATGGGTCCGGCGGCGGAACAATCGGCGGTTGTGCTGTCTGTGACATCCCGTACACGCACTAACCCACCCCTTTTAAGCATTATACCTAACAGGATGATCCATACAATCATCAATGATGAACCAAATGAGGCAAAAATGCTTAATTAATGCAGGCATACCCGTTGTGGTGAATGTATAGGTTGTTTACGTACATGGCGTTGGTGCGGTACGTGGAATTTGTACTAATAGTGCTCGATTTAGCTTACCTGGGGATCCTTAACCCATTGAATAAGTTCTTAATCGCCATACTAATGACGGCGATAGTCTACTCACTCCTTGCCGTGTCCAGCTACTCACTAACAACAAACATACTGATAACACTACTGCTTGTGCTGGCAATAACGGGAACTGATGTGGCATTGCTCGTTCTTGTTATAATGACCCCAACAATACCATCAATAGGTCTATACACCGCTTTCTTCATAAACGTTATACTAGACGTGCTAGTTATTGTGCTGAATATCGAATTAATAAGGAGATAGGACAATAACACCCCTCACTGGGTAATCACCAAGCCTACCAACAACCACAGCATCAATCAGTATCTTAATGTCAGTATTACTGACAATACCGTTGTTTATCACCTTAATCGTATTTCCCTGGATCTCAACATCCACGCCCTCCGTCAATGATTTCACATTGATTACCTCAAGCCTCATTAATGATGGGTATATTGGTATGGCTAGTTCACGGAACGCAGAAACCCTAACCCTCTTCCTCAATAGCCTAGAGACCGTGGTAACCATCCTATAGTCATTGACTACGGCCGTAAAGATTGAAAAGCCGAATATCAATATCACTATTGATATTGCTAAATCAACAATCTCAAAGGCCATACCTCCTCACCGCATTCCTAATCCTACTAACAGACTCCGTAACGGTTTCAGGCACAACTTTAACATTGTAAAATAACGTCATGAAACTCACATCACCATTCCACCGAGGTACGACCTGTATGTAAACATGGGGCTTTAATGATATGCCCACATTGAATCCATGTGGATTGTAAATTTCCTGTAAGATCGCGATTAATTTCTTTGTTAAATCCATGAGTTCTATTAGGAGAGATTGGTCAATCTCGTTAATTGATACGTGCTGAACTGGTGCGATTATTAGGTGTCCGTTATTGAATGGGCGAGGGTTATGAACTACTACGAATTTTTCATTCCTAATTATTGTCAATTCCTCATTATTCAACATATCACATATTTCACACGCCATTGAGAAATCACAGTAAGTAAATGAATCCACCTGAGTTTAAAGGTTTTCACTTTATTGGTATTTTGATGTTCAATTCCCTAGCCAACTCCTTATACCTATTCCTAACGGTGACCTCGGTAACCTGGGCAGCCATCGCAACCTCCTTCTGCGTCCTAACCTCACCCCTCAATAAGGACGCTATGTAAACAGCAGCAGCTGCCAGACCTGCCGGATCCTTACCGGCGGTTAAACCCCTCCTCTTTGCCTGCTCCAATATGTTGAGTGCCTCCCTAAGGATTTCACCGCTTAGTTTTAGTTGCTCAACAATCCTGGGGACATAGAGCTTAGGATCACTAAGCGGCAACCTAACACCCAACTCCCTAGCAATCAACCTGAAGCACCTGGCAACCTCCTTCCTACTGGCCCTTGTGTATTGACTAATCTCGTCAAGGCTCCTGGGCATCCCAATCTTCCTACAGGCCATGTGGAGGCATGCGGCTACTATGGCCTCAACACTCCTACCCCTAACCAAGCCCTTTGTTAACACTTGCTCATAAATACCCATGGCTTCATCAACGCAGGCCTTGGGTATGCCTAATTGTGAGGAGATCCTGCTTAGTTCATTCATTGCCTGTATTACGTTGCGTTCATAGCTAGTCTGAACCCTAACCCTCTGTTGCCACTTCCTATACTTCAAAATCTCAAGCTTCCTCTTGATATCAAGCTCCTTACCACTCGCATCCTTGGTCGCCCAATCAATCGTTGTAGTCAATGCCTCGCTGGTGAGCCTATTGAGTGGACCACCAGCTCTAGCCCTACTCTCCTTCTCCTCGGCCGTGAATGCCCTCCACTCAGGCCTTTGATCAATAACCCGCTCAAGCACAACCGAACCACACTTAGCACATATTACTTGTCCATTTTCGTAATCGAATATGAAGGTTGTCGATCCACAGTATGGACATACAAGCTTCTCCTCACCTTCAGACTTAAATTCAACTATCTTACCTGATACCTTTAACTTATTCAATATATTAGATCCACCTTGTTGATCCCTCCTTTCCTGTTCGGAGCTAGACATAAATATCCCCTATTAAAGCTTTTCGCATAGCCCTTAATTACTTATAAACCTTTCTCTCCGTAGAACACGATTAATGGCTTTCACGAAGCAATCTTCTAAGCTTCGCCAAGAGCCCATAAATCTGCAACTCACCACTTGAACCCCTCAGTAGCCTATAGTGATGCTCGGCGACCATATACACGGCCTTAGGTTTCAATTCCTCAGGTATTTTCAACTGCGATGTGGAGGATGTAACCTCCCTATGAATAATCTTTACAATATCAAGCGGGTCGGCGCCCTCATCACTAATCAAAGACCTTACTTCCTTAATAGCTTTACTAAAATCACCAATAATTGCCTCGGTGATCAAGGCTCTAACCCTCAACGGACTAACCTTGCCCAAAGCCCTATACACAGCTTCCTCATTCACGACACCGCCAAGGCTCGCCGCCGCCTGTAGCGTATTTATTGCCTTTCTCATGTCCCCCTGGCTTATCTCCCAAATCGCCTCCAGCGCATCCTCACCAATTTTTACGCCTTCCTTTGAGGCAATCTCCCTCAACCTATTAATAACGGCGTCCTTAGGTAGAGGAGAGAACCTAAACAGTGAGCACCTCGATTGTATAGGCTCTATGATGCCAGATAGGTAGTTGGCTAGGAGTATGAACCTGACAGAGGTCGTGTACATCTCCATGATTCTCCTAAGGGCTTGCTGCGCATCTGGGGTCATGTTGTCTGCCTCGTCAAGTATCACAAGCTTGAAGGGCGCCTTAACAGTGGGTAACGTCTTTGCGAACTCCTTCACCTTCTCCCTAATCATCGCTATGCCCCTCTCGTCGCTTGCGTTGAGCTCGAGAACATTCTCACGCCAGGAATCGCCGTAGAGCTCGTGGGCGATGGCAAGGGCCATGGTAGTCTTACCAGTACCAGGGGGTCCGAAGAATATGAGGTGTGGTAAGTCACTGAGGGCTAGGAGCTCCTTTATCCTGGTTTTTACGTGATTCTGGTCAATAATGTCATCAATCCTAGACGGCCTGTACTTCTCAACCCAAAGCACCTCCTCAGAAGATGACATTATGGGAATGTATTATTAAGAGCCTTTAAATAAATTCCTTCGAGGCTTCTGAGACAACGTATTTATTATCCCTGAGTAATACGTAACCCAACCTATTGAGTATGAGTAATAATTCATATTCTCTATCGCTCAATTTATCAATTTCATTAATTGATATTGGTAACTTACCCAGTAGGTTCCTAATAACCTCTTTCGTGGTGACCACTTCTCTATTCGCTGACTCATCCCTAAGAAGAACAACCTTACCATTGTCAATCAGCCGCTTAAGGAGTCTCTTAGCCATTACATCCCTAGTATCCAGGAATAAGTTATCACTTATTGCCTTAATCAAACCCCTGCCTCCCTGCGGTGATTCGTGATAAGCCACAGCCTTGCTACGACCCTGACTACGCAATTCCCCGATTTCCTCCTTAATTAGATCCAGTTCGCCCTCTATCGATTCTAATCTCTCAAGAACCTCCTTAAGGAGCCTTATGCACTCGTTGTACTGTGAACTCATTATTGATTAATTACTATGAAATTGGTTAATAAGGTTGTGGCTACAGTGATGAGTGAATCTCAACAATATCCCCATCATTAAGGATGTAATTGATACCAACCCTCTTAACACCCGCTGGAAAACTATCAATTCTCCAAACCCTTGCGTACCTAAAGCCCTCGTAAAACCTACTGTGTATTCGCTTTGCAAGATCACCAACAGTAGAGCCTCTCTTTAAAACGAAGGGCTTTGATGAGTAGGTGTCGGAATCAGGCTCCTTCGTATAAACCCTTATTAGATCCATAACCTTAAGTAATGATTCACCAAGGGTCTTGGAATCTATTTTACAGTTCTTTAGGGATGCCGTTAAGGTGATGATCTCATTACCTAACTTACCAACAATAGCCCTTACATAATCATTGTCTGCTAGGTCGACCTTATTAACAATAACTATGGATGGTTTATAAACCGTCTCCTTAAATATGGATTCCTCAACATCGTCTATCGATGCCTCCCCGTTTATCGTCACCAACGCATTGTTGATACCGTAACTAACAAGTAGCTTCTTCACGTCCTCGGCAGTACCATTAACGAGCTTACCAATTACCTGAATACCACCCCCAGGCCTCCTCTCTATGGTTACGAAACCCCTCGGCTTAATTATGTAAATGCCATTCTCCCTAAGTAGATTCTTTATAGCCTCATATTGAACCTCCACATCCCTACTTGCATCAAGGATAAGAATTACACTATCGGAGTTCCTAATCATTGATAAGGTTAGTGAGTTCTGGTCCGAGTCGGGGTTCTCCACATTTAATGATGGCAACTTTATTAATTGAAAGTATACATTGTCGTGAATAAACATGCCCGGTACCGGCTCAATTGATGAGTAGGGTATGTCGTCAGGCTCGATCTTAGCATTCGTAAGGCACCTCAACAGGCTTGACTTGCCGGAGGACGGTGGGCCAATAACAACTACCTGCGCATCACCACCCTTCTCGACATAGAAGCTAGCTCCACCGCCAGACCTGAGCGATCTCTCCTTAACCCTCCTCTCCTCAATTTCCCTACGTAGTTGCGCCATCCTCCTCCTAGCCCAGTGAACCAGGTTCTCGGTTCCCTTATGCTTAGGCACGGCGCTCAGGAACTCCTCTAGGGCCCTCAGTTTCTCCTCAGGTGTTTTGGCCTCCATTACCTTGAGCCACTTGGCCTTAGCCTCTGGCGGTAAGTTAGCCGGCATTACTATACTGTATAAAAAGAACCATCTATTTAAGATTAATAACCGAGACCCTAAACATCCTCAATGCCCTTATCCGTGATCCTAAACATGGCACTGGCCTTGAAGGGAAGCCTTGGTGAGTCCAGGACCTCCATAACCTTAACATCCTCCCTGGACTTCCTGAGAAATAACCTATGCGTAACTGCGTGGGCTAGCACATTACCACCAGCCGGCCTCTTAACCTCAATATACCCCATTGGCACATCGAGGACTTGGTTCGTCAGTACAACATATACGTTGTAAACCTTGGCAATCCTCATGAGCCAATCAAGGATGTAATTAAGCCTCTGCTGCCTCTCGGCAAGTCTCTCCCTACCCTTAAACTCAGCCCTATAGAGGGCTATGATTGAATCCACAACTATCAACTTAACATTGGCCCGCTCCACCAACCTAACAACATCGAACTTAATCCTATCCTCCAGATCAACCGCGTTAATGACCTTGATGACGTATATGTTGTCTAATGCCTCGTTGGGGTCTAGATCGAACCTCTGGGCAATGCTCGAAATCCTACTCGGCGAGAAGGCCTCCTCAGTATCCAGGTAAATGGCCGCACCGCCAACGCCACCCCTGTCCTGGCCGAGTTGAACGGTAACCGATAGTTGGTGACAAAGTTGGGTCTTCCCGGTACCGAACTCGCCTGCGAATTCGTAAATAGCCTTAGGTTCAAGACCACCCTGCAATAACTCATCAATGGATCTAACGTTCGTCTTTAACCTAACAATGCTCTCGAAGTTCTTTGCCAAATCCGTAGCCCTGGCAACCCTATTACTGCCAAATACCACGTCCCTAGCGGACCTCAGTATTTTCTCAACCCTGTCCGGTGTCATGTCCGTTAGCTCAATAAGCTCCTCAGGGTTGAAGAGGGCTAGGTGCTTAATACTTAGGATACCCTTGCTCTTCAGTAATTGCGCTGTCTTTGGACCAATCCCCTCCAGATCCTCTAAGTCGACGTCGCCCTGACCCATAAATCCTCAATTCCATAAATCATAACTAACAATAAATAGGTATTTGTTAAAATTCGTTAAGAAATAAAAGGGGTAAATGGGACTGCCTATTCGTGATAGGTCTAGCGAAGGTTATTAGCGAATTATTCCTGGTGATATTCCCAATAACAATGGTTATTGGTTATTACCTTAAGGCGTGGGTAAAGACCCTCGGCTTAGGCCATTACCTACAGTACGTGGTCATGGCGCTCGTGTTCACAATGTCCCTATGGGCTGGTGGTGTTGTTTCAAGCAATTACGTAATCAATATAGTGACTTACGCCGTCATATACGCCGTGACATCCATGATAGCAAGCCTAGCGGTTACAGTGCCCATAAGCGAGGTCCTAAGGATTAAGCGCATAGGGGGTAATGGGGCAGTGAGTAATAGCGATAAGGTAAGCGTTAGATTACCCGTAATCCTATTAACGGTATTGGTGATTGGTTGGTTGCTTGGTTACTACGTGAAACCACCCATACCCAGTGGGTACATTGATTCTGCAATAGTAATTGAATTGTTAGCGCTAATTCTAGTGATTGGTTTGGATATGGGTTCGTCAATTAATAGGAGATTCATCGCGCATGGCTCTCTCGGCGTTATCATAGCGTTCTCGGCAATGTTTGGTAGCGCGGTGGATGGGTTATTATTAAGCTACGTACTAGGTTTACCACCACAGGAATCCCTGGGCATATCCATGGGAATGGGGTGGTACTCATTGGTAGGTCCTCTATTAAGCGTTAAATTCGGACCAGCAATTGGCACATTGGCTTTTCTAGCGAATTTCCTTAGGGAACAGCTTACATACATTACTGTACCGCTCTTTGTGATGGGCGGCTTTAGGGACGTGGCCTTGGTATCTATCGGTGGTGCCACATCGATGGATGACACATTACCTATCTATAGGCTGTATATAGGTGAAACCGGCGGTTTCGCAGCATTCGTTAGTGGTTTCGTAATAACAATGGTGCTACCAATACTACTTCCCTACATACTAATGCTTTAGTTAACAACGCATTAGCCCCTACCTTCATCAATATTCACATCGGTGCTCATCTCCCTAATCATGCCTACCTCCTCCTCTGTTATTCCGAGACTTGGCATGTTTATATCAACGAGTAACCTAGCCAGGGTTATCGCCGCATCCCTAATGGATATTATACCCACCACCTTCCCACCCTCATCAACGACCGGTAAATGCCTGATGTTGTGTTTAGCCATTATGTGTACAGCCTTTATTAAGCTGGCGTCCGTCTCCACGACTATGATGTTTTTCGTCATTACATCGCCCACGGTTAATGAGTTTACATCCTCATTATTAGCAACAACCCTAACCAAGTCCCTCTCCGTGAA
>Ga0209739_100056_pt1 | contig 50324 bp, 52 predicted proteins | sample JossMetagenome_2_FD_184729 | JGI IMG/M metagenome (GOLD analysis project Ga0209739, IMG submission 184729) | Hot spring sediment microbial communities from Joseph's Coat, Yellowstone National Park, USA - JC3_ASED (SPAdes) (version 3) | ecosystem: Environmental > Aquatic > Thermal springs > Hot...
GGGGTAAGATTAGGTGAATTTGGACTTGGTTATTTAGAAGATGGAAAGATAAAGTGTAAGTATTATAAAACAGATGTAGAGCCTTATTTTGAAGAGACAGAGGTCTTAATTAAAGAAGAGCTTTGTAAAGAAGAAAAAGAGGAATACAAACCAGAACCTATTTATGGTCAACTAGAAACTCAAGGTAAAACTGTAGTTGAAGGGAAAGTGGAAGAGCCAAGCCCGTCTCATATAGTAATAACAGAGCCGTCAGCTACTTTACCCAGGTATCGTCAACTTTCTTTAAAATTTTCTATTCCCAGTGGAAAACTTTCAGATGTAGTAAAAACAATCAATTTTATTAAACAAAAATTCTCTAATGTAGAGATAAAGATTGAAATATCAGCCAAGAATGGAGAAATCCTTAAGTGTGAATACGAAGACAAAATAAAAGAAGCGATATATCAACTTGGTTTAAAGATTGAAGAAGAAAAATTAGATTGATTTTTAAATAATAAAAATGAATAATAAAAGGAGAATAGAACAATTTTTAAAGGATCTTGAAAACATTAATAATCAAATTTCAGAATCTGAGATTTACTTCAAAATTTTAAATTTCATTCAAGAATTAAAAGAAATCCCACAAAATTTAAATTGGAGGCCATAGCTTTTGCCCTTTATGAACGATATTTTGAAGAAGGTCTAAATAGAGAACCGAATTGGCAAACCTATTTTGGCCCTTGCTAAGATGGTTCACAGAGGGAGGGAAAATAATTAAATACCCTAATATACAACTTTAAGTTTTGAACCTTTCCATACTTTGTAAAAAAATTTCGGGTACAAAATCTATATTTTGTGTAATTCAAGTTTTAATTTTTCTTTTTTGGTAGCTTCTCCTCCTTTTAGTGATTTTTGGTCGGTGATTCTTGGAGAAGTTACCATGCCCTTCCTTTCCTCTCAAGTCTTTACACAACTAATGAGACACTACCTAAGGCTTTCTTAATTTCCATTTTTCTCCAAGAATTTTTCAATTTCTGCCTTTAATTCTTTTAAAATATTCTCTAATTTAGTGCAAAGTTCATTAAATCTTTCCCACTTAAGTTCAAATCCATAAATATGTCTAAATAGATGCCGAAATTTTAAATACTCTTTTAGATTCTCAAACAACTCTTCAGAAATCACAGGTCCACGAATATTGGCGAAAGGCTTTGCCATTTGTGAAAGCAATTCAATATGCCAATTTTCACCACTTGGTAAATTTTTGTCTATTAATAGTGCTATTTTTTTAAAAATTCTTTCTATACTGGAATAAAAATCATGTAAGATACTTGCTGCAGCTCTTATTTCAACATATGATGGCTCTTCTTCAATTTCAGCTAATAGATCTTTCATTTCTTTATTTAATCTTTCAATATTTTCCATTTCTATTCTAATTTCTTCTTTCAATTTTTCCTTATTCATAAATTAGCTCGCCTTCTCTTAATGTTTTCTCTTTTAAAGTCTCAAAGGCATCTTCAAAAGGAATCAAATTTACTTCTACTTTCCACTGCACAATATCACTTGCATCAACTAATGCTTTTATGTAGGCTTTCGGTGATAACCCTTCTACCACAAGATCAATATCCGATCTCTCATGGACATAACCTTTTACCAATGAGCCAATAAGAAAAATCCTTTTAACTTTATATTTCTCTTTTAGCATCTGAGCAATTTTCTTGCTCATTTTCCTTAATTCTTCAATTCTATCCATTTTTACACTCTCCCGCAACTTTTAAAGTATTATCTCTTGATGGTAATTTTGAATACATTTCTTAAAACTTGTCATCCCAAACAGATTTTTCAACAACCTGAATTTCTTCTTTTGTTAAGCCCCATAGATCATAAACAAGTCGATCAATTACGCGGTTAATCCTTAAACTTTTTTTCATCAAGTTCTCTTGTTTTTTTCATTATTACCTAATCATGTTGTCCATCTTGTGGGTAGTATTGTAAGCTAACTAAAGTTCTTTATAAGCCTTATTAACAGGGACCTCTAAGATAAAGAGTTTAATAACCAGAATAAATTTAGTCAATGGACCTTTTAGGCCTGGTAGACATACTATCTTTTCTTATGCCCATTCCTTCCTACATCTGTCTATCTTTTGGTGCCCACAAAAGGAACACCGGTCATCTACTTCCTCTTCGGAAGAGCTTCCTTTGACGAGTTCTACTAAATTCATCATCACGCCCCCATGCTTTATCGTAGCAAGGTGGTATATGTTGAGTAATCACCAAATGTTTTTGTGTAAGCCCTCGCGTTGTCACCCGGAGCCCTCTTTTTTGTCGCCCCAAGGCGTCAGCCGAGGGGTCTCCTTGGGGACGCCGTCCCAAGAGAAGTGAGGGATGCCTCGCTATCGCTCGGCAGGACAAGAAAAGGTGGCTCGGCAAGATAAAGTAGGGGGACCTTAAATGCTCGAATTGCCCAAAAAACTTTCCTTGTCAAAAAGCCTTCTAATATTATATTTTCAAGAAATTTCAGGAAGGTAAACCATGAGTAACGACCTAAAAGACCTACAAGAATTAAAAGATTTAGAAGAATTACAGGAATCGCAAGAAGAAGAGCCACAAACTCGCCAAGAACCGCAAGAGCTTATAAAACCACAAGTAGAGCCAAGGATTAGGAATATACGGCTTTTTATTGCTTATGATGGGACGCATTATCTTGGGTGGCAGGTTCAGCCAAAGGGTCCAACCATCCAAGGGCTCATCCAGGATGTCCTATCCAAGGTCCTGGGGCATAAAGTAAAGCTCAAAGGGGCGGGGAGGACGGATGCTGGGGTTCATGCCCTCTGCCAAGTTGCCCACTTCTACACCACATCTGACAAACCCTTAGAAATAATCTACCGAGCCCTAAACGGGCTTCTTCCTCGGGATATCTGCGTCTATCAAGTAGAAGAAGTTTCCCTTAGGTTCCATGCCCAAAAGTCAGCCCTAAAAAAGACTTACAGCTACTACATTTACAACTACCCCGTGCGAAACCCTCTTTTACGGCTTTATGCCCATTGGGTTCCAGAGAAGTTAGACGTTAAAGCCATGAAAGAATGCCTACCCTTGATCATCGGAACAAAGGACTTTGCAAGCTTTCGCAAGGCTGGAACAGATATTAAAACCACCGTGCGGACCATTTATTCGGCTGAGCTTAAATGGTCAAGAAAGGCAAAGCATCTTCTTGAGTTTGAGATCACAGGGAGAGGCTTTATGCGCTACATGGTAAGAAACATTGTCGGAGCCTTGATAGAAGTCGGAAAGGGAAACCTTACTCCTCAAGATTTTGAAAAAATTTTAGAGGCAAGGGATAGAAAAGTTGCCCCACCCCCTGCCCCTCCTCAAGGCTTGGTGTTAAAGCATATTGAGTATGAGCCAGTTGAGGTTTTTGACCGCTATCCTCCATTCAAGGTTGAGTTATAAGTCTATTTTCCTTCTTCGGTGCTTATCACCATCTTTATCTCGTGCAGAAGCTGAGCCGGGTTCTTAATCGGATAATGAAGCTTTTCTACAACCTCGGTTGCAGGAAGATTTTTAATCCTCACATCCTTAAGCTTCTCTTTCAGAACCTCAGGTCCAATGATGGGATACTTTATGCCTTTTATGTGCTTCAAAACGGTGTATGCCCAAGGGATGTCTAGATGCTTCATAGCATCTTCGATCATCAAACCGCAGTAGTGCATGAGGGTTTCTGCCTCTTGCCCTTCTTTGACCATCTTGTAGGCAAGCTTAGCGATGCCCCCTGCTGTGTGAACCTTCATTTCCTTAGCCTCTTCTTTAGCAAGCTCTTCAAGCTTTTTTAGCTTTTCCATCACCAAGGTTGGGTCTGCCCTTAGGATGTTTCTTACCGTATTCCTCGTTAACCCAACCATTTGCGCTATCTCATCTTCTGTCTTCATGTATTCTTCCTTCAGGATCACGGCAAAGGCAGCCCTAGCTAAGCTTGGAAGCCAGGTTAGGGTGCGATACTCAGCAAGCTTCTGAAGCCCTCCAAGAAGGTCGATAGCTTTAAAAAAAACCCGGTTTATAAGATGCTCAAGGTCTTTCTGAAAAGACTCTGATTGAGGAACGCCTGTTAGCACTATCATCTTCTCTCACCTCCTCCTATGGGTTCTTTTATCTTTACTAAACCAGTCTCGGTTATTTCTAAGTAGCGGGTTTTGGTGTCGTGCCCGCACATTCGACAGCCATCAATTCGAAAGAGCCGAACGATATCGCCTATCTGCTTCTTGTGGAGCTTTGCCTTGTATACAGAGTCGATAAGTTCTTTGGCAAGGATCATCGTCCCATCAACGATATGACCGACCGCGTATCCGCCGGCTGCCTCAGCGGTAAGCTCTTCATGCCCGCTTCTTTTCTGAGAAACAAAAAGGGCAGTTTGATACCACTTCTTCATAAAGTTGTAAAGCCTTCTTACCACAGCCCGAGCAAGCATCTCTTTGTTTTCAAAAAGCCCGGTTATAGAGTCGATCACCGTGTATTTGACTTTGTAGGTTTTGACCACATAGGCAAGGGTGCTAAGAAGGTCAGGGAGGTTTTCGCGGATCCTTGTTGAGGAGGCGGCATCAATAAGGATGAGGTTGTCTTTAAACTCTTCAAAGTTTAGACCCATGGCTTGGGCACGAAGCTTTAACGCAGCTACCACAAAGGGAGCAGGAGACTCAACCGTGATAAAGGCAACCCTATCTCCTTGACTTGCTCGAAAGACAGCAAACTGCTCAACCATCAAAGATTTCCCAGTGTCTGAAACTCCGGTGATGTTAAAGACTGAATAAGCAGGAATGCCCTTTAATGATTTTTTTTGGAGCTTTCCGTTTTCTTGGGTGACGATGAAAAAGAGGTCGTCTAAACCCTCAATACCCGTGGGAACGCCCTTAATCTCCGGAGCCTTCTCTAAGGCTTGAGACCCGGTGAATACCGCTGAAAGGTCTGGCTGAGGTTTTTCTTTTTCTTCAAAAGAGTGGAATTCTCTTTCCTCATCTTTGAAATATGGTCCCATGCCGAGCTCCTTTGCGATTTTTTGCCACTTTGTAAAAAATTATAATTACTTTGTTTTAAAATTTAAAGAGGAAATTTAGGCGAGCGGGTGATCTCTTAGAGACTTTCTCATCACTTCAAACGAAGTGAGATATCATCTAATGCGATGTCTCGTTTCGCTCGGCAGGACATGATTGGGATGATACGCCAAGTAGTTAAATGAGGGGACCCTTCACTTATACTTGAGATGTCTGGGCAAATGGAGGCCCCTCAGCTGAGGATCCGGGATGCAAAAAAAGGTCTTGACAAATTGTTTTATCGAATTATATTGAAATTGAATTTCAATTTTATAATTTAAGGCGTTGTTAACCTATTTATAGACAAAGTTCTGAAGGGGGCTGATGATGACCGTGGCTATTGTAGGTGGACACAATAGGTTTGGAAGGGAGCTTAAAAATTTTTCAAAAGAAGTGGACGTAAAAATCAAATTTTTTGAGAAAATTTGCCCAAATGCTCGAGATAGTCTCGCTAAAGCCGACTATGTGATAGTCCTAACTGGATGTGTATCCCATGAGCTTGCAAGTCTAGCCAAAAAATTAGCTAAAGAAAGATGCGTATTCTGCCATGCAAAAGGGTTATGTAACCTAAAAAAGCTCATAGCAGAATTGAAACAGTTGCAGGTCTTGGATTTTTGATTATAATAATGAAATTGTATTTCAATTTAATGGAGGTGAAAAAGATGGAGAAGGCATCAATAACGATTGCTCAGGGGACCATGGAAAAAGAAAAACACCTAATCCCGCTCGGTCTTTTGAGAGAGGGCGAGGTAGCCAAGGTCTGCGCTCTTCCGGAGGAAAGTTCGGATGTAGAGACTTATAGGGGATGTGGAGGATTTGGGCATTGTTTTAGAAGAAGAAAGAGGTTTTGTCAAAAGGTTCAATCCATGGGCTTAAGGGTTGGGCAAACAGTGGAAGTTAAGAAAAATCAGCCTGGGCAGCCGATGATTATTAGGGTTGATGAAACCTTCATCGCTCTTAGCCGAGGTTTAGCCATGAAGATAATGGTATGTAAAGAAGCATAAACACCCTGGAGATGTTGCCATGAGCATAAGAAAACAGAAGTTTACTCTTTACTCTCTTACAAATTTTCCGGTGCGTGAGCCAGCTGAGGTTTATTGCATCTCATCTCCCGATGTCGCTTTGCGCTTAAAGTCCATAGGGATTAGCGAGGGAAGCATAGTAGAAATCATCCATCACGATTTTACCTCAGAAAAATTCGTTCTTTTGGTTGGAGAAAGTAGGATTGCCTTAGACAAATCCTATGTGAAGCATATTTTAGTGAGACCTTTAAAGAGTTCCTTTGAAACCCTAAAAGAGCTTGCCGTATACGACCCTTTAACAAACTTTTTCAATCGGCATTTTGCGGAAAAGGTATTAAAACGCGAGCTTGCTAACCCACCGTATACCATAGCGATCGGGGACTTGGATAACTTCAAAAAGATAAACGATACCTATGGGCATCTGGCTGGTGATAAAGTTTTAAGAGAAATAGCAAGTGTAATAAGGCAAAATCTAAGAAAAACCGACCTTGTTGTCCGTTGGGGTGGAGAAGAATTTCTGATTTTTTAAAGAAGACACCGGTTGAAGTAGGACGCCTGATCGCTGACCGCATTAGAGGGGCTATCGCCGACCATCTTATTCCCTGGGAAGGGTACTTCATCAAGGTTACCCTTAGCTTTGGGGTTTGTGGTGCTCCGCCTCTTAAAGCGTTCGAACAGTTGTTAAATCTTGCGGACCAAGCTCTGTATGAAGCTAAAAGAAACGGAAAAAACATGGTAGTCTTCTGCGAAGAGTAAGATAAGTATGCGAGCCAAAGTTTGTGTATACGATAAATATATATCTCAAATTTGTTCTCAGCTTCAAAATTGCGATGCCTTAATGGTCACGGTTCATCAAGTATGCGAGGTTTTGACAAACATAATGGAAGCAAAGGACCCGTTTACTAAAGACCATTCGGAAAAGGTTGCTGTGTTTAGCTACATGCTGGCTTTAGAATTAGGGCTTCCTGCGCGGGTTGCAGACCTCATCAACATAGCAGGGCATCTTCATGACATCGGGAAGTTTTCCATACCGGATGAGATTTTGCGTAAACCCGGTCCTCTATCTAAGGAAGAATGGGAGGTAGTGAAAAAAACATCCCGTGATAGGTGCAAACTATCTAAAAAACATAAGGCTCTTTCAGGGGAAGGGTGGTGTGATGGAGATGGTGCTTTATCATCACGAAAGATGGGACGGGCGCGGATATCCCTTTGGGCTTAAGGGTGAGGAAATACCCCTTGGGGCAAGGATTATATCAGTTGCGGATGCCTTCTCTGCCATGACGGATAGAAGACCCTATCGGGAGCTTCTAAGCTTTGACGCTGCCTTGGAAGAACTAAGAAGAGGGGCAGGCTCACAGTTTGACCCCATGGTGGTTTTTGCCTTTTTAAACATCGAAGAAAAAATACGGGCCTGGCTGGGGTTAATTTCAACATAAAAATAAAGGAGGTGAAAGAATGGCAAGGCTTTCTGAGGCTAAGGTAGGGCAAAAGCTAAAAATAGTTTCTATTGAGGGGGCTTCTTCTGTAAAACAAAGATTAAAGGAGATGGGTCTAACCAAGGGGGTAGTCCTTGAGGTGGTCAAGGTTGCTCCCCTTGGGGACCCTATCGATGTGTTAGTCAAAGACTATCATCTTTCCATAAGAAAGAAGGAGGCAGAATTAGTTAAGGTGGAGGTGGTCTCATGAAAGAGATAAGGATTGCGGTCGTAGGGAACCCAAACACGGGTAAATCAAGCTTGATCAACGCCATCGCTAAGGCAAGGCTTCAAGTGGGGAATTGGCCAGGAGTTACAGTAGAAAAAAAGGAAGCAAAGATTGAATATAACGGATATGTTTTACATTTTATTGACCTTCCCGGTGCATACAGTCTCACTCCTTTTAGTCTTGATGAAAAGATAGCGAGAGATTTTCTTTTTGTTGAAGACTACGATGTCATCCTCTGCGTCGTTGATACCACAAACCTTGAAAGAAACCTCTACTTTGTGGTCCAGCTCATGGAGCTTGAAAAGCCTTTAGTGCTTGCCCTTAACATGTTTGATGAAGTTAAAAAGCTTGGCTATAAGGTGAAGGTCTCTCTTTTAGAGGAATTGCTTGGGGTTAAGGCTATTCCAACCATTGCGGTGAAAGAGCAAGGAATTGAAGAATTAAAGCAGGCTTTAGTTCAGGCTTATGAAAATAAGCTACTACCTAAAAAACTGCCCTATGGGGATGAATTAGAACCTTTGATAGAAAGGTTGAGGGTAAATCTTTCTGTTTTAAACCCTGATTTTAACGGGGAAAGGAAGATCACTTTAGCTCTAATATTAAAGGTTTTAGAAGGGGATGAAGAGCTTCTGCAAAAGTTGAACCTTAGGTATGACCCAAAGGATTATGAAGACCTTCTAACACATCTAAAAAGGGTGCATGAGAGTGAAATTTCGGATTATTTATTTGATGTTCGGTATGGATTGGCAACCGGCGTTGCAAGACAAGTTTTTGAAAGACCTGAGGTTAGAAGGGAGACCCTAACAGAAAAAATTGACAAAGTCGTCTTGCATAGGCTGTTAGGAATCCCAGTATTTTTAGGTATCATGTGGCTTTCATTCAAGGTTGTGTTTGATGTAGGAAGGCCCTATGTAGATTTCTTAGACAAAGCCATAAATGATATGTTTAAAAACTGGGTTAGCTATGGACTTGAAAGCTTGGGGGCTGCAGATTGGGTCATCTCCCTCGTAGGTGATGGAATCATCACTGGAGTTGGTTCTGTGTTAACCTTTGTGCCGGTCATTGGGTTGACTATGCTGATCATCACCTTTCTTGAGGCAAGCGGATACATGGCGAGAGCCGCTTTTCTCATGGATAGAATAATGAGGACCTTCGGGCTTCATGGAAAAGCTTTTATCCCGCTCATCATGGGCTTTGGATGTAATGTCCCCTCAGTTTTCGCCTGCAGAACCTTGGAGCAAGATTACGAAAGAAAGCTCACTAAGTTTATCATTCCATTTATGTCCTGCGGGGCAAGATTATCAGTTTATACCCTTTTTGTAAGCGTATTCTTTTCGAAATACCAAGCTGAGGCAATCCTCTTTTTATATGTGTTAGGTATTGCTGTAGCCCTCTTTGTTGCTACCATCCTTCATAAGTTTTACTTTAAAGGAGTAAGCGCGCCTTTCATTATGGAGCTTCCTCCCTATCGTTTCCCTACCTTTAAAAATCTTGCCGTTCACACTTGGCTAAAGCTTAAACACTTCGTAGTCAAAGCAGGAACATGGATCCTTCTTTTTAATATTATCGTGTGGATTTCCTTAAATCTTCCCTGGAAGCCGGATAAACCTGAAGATTCAATCTTAGGGAAGGTAGGACATTTACTTGCCCCTGTGTTTAGCCCGCTTGGCTTTGGTGATTGGGCGGCAAGCGCAAGTCTTTTAGCCGGCTTCCCAGCAAAGGAGGTTATAGTTTCAACCATGGCTCAAATTTATGCACCAAGTAAAGAAGAGAAAAAGAGCGGTCCACCTTTGTTTAGAGAGGATGTTTTAAAGTTGGGAGGAGCCTTTGTAGACAAAACGAAAGAAGCGGTCCTTAACCTTACCTCAACTTTTGGGTTTGCCTCCCTATCTTCCGAAGTCCCTGAAGAGGGAAAAGGTCTCGTTTCAAAACTACCTAAGGGGTTTACGCAAGCTGGTGCCTTAGCATTCTTGGTTTTTGTTCTTTTATACTTTCCTTGCATGGCCTATGCAGCGGCAGTAAAAGCAGAAACCGGCTCTTTAAAGTTTGTGTTACAGATAATGGGAATTACGCTAATTACTGCATACATTATTTCGTTTATCGTGTATCAAGTAGCTAAATTTTTGGTATAATTACTACGATGATTTTTTGATTTTAAAATCAATAAATCTTAAAGGAGGAGGGTATGAAGAGAAGTCTGCTTGGGTTGAGTGCCTTAGGCATTTGCTTGGTTGGTTTGCCCCTTTCAGTTAAGGCTTTAGAAATTAACGAAAAGCTTTCTATTGAGGCTAATCTCACTGGCGTTTATCAATGGCTTGAAAAGGACCAAGGCGGTTTTCGCAACGAAGAAAAAGGCTCGGTTGTTTTAGATGCTAAGGTCAGCTTTAAACCAACTGAAGTAGACGAGTTTTCAGCAAGGGTAAGCTTTGCTAAGGGGAACGGGCTAAACAAGGTGTTTGAAAAAAAGGGTATTTTCAAGCTTCGACCTAACGCAGATGATTTAAGGGATGACCTCCACAACATAAACAACCGTTCAAGGGACCATCTTCTTGAGCTTTGGTATGCAAGGACCTTTAGCCTGCCTGGAAATTCAACGCTCAAATCAACCCTTGGCATCCTTGACGGAACAGCCTTCATTGACCAGAACCGTTTTGCAAACGATGAGCTAACCCAATTCATGAACGAAGCCTTTGTGAACAATCCTCTGGCAAACATCGTTAGCTACGACTACGGCGTTGCTTTTGAGTTCGGGAAGGGTCCTTTTGGGATAACCCTGCTTGGAATGACAAGCAAGACTGAGGAGCATGATGACCCAAGGTTTAACAAAAAGAACTACAACTACTACTCTGCCCAGATTAGCTATAAGTTTGAATCGCCTTTAGGAGAGGGGAACTACCGCGTCTACGGCTTTATCACGAACAAACGCTTCCCTGATTGGAATGATGCCAAGAAAAAGGCTTTAAAGGGTTTTGGAGTCTCTATCGACCAAGACCTGATAAAAGATAAGCTTGGTTTGTTTGCAAGGGTTGGCTTCCAAGATGATGACGCTAAGGTAGACTATAAAAGCATGTATTCAGCGGGACTAACCTATAAGTTTTGCCTTTTTGGAAAGAAAGATTTTACCCTTGGTGCAGGATATGCTTTCTTGAAGGCTCCTTCTAAGAACGACGAGCTAAAACAAACAAAGGTCTTTGAGACTTATTTTTCTATACCGATTTATGAGAAGGAAAAGCTTTTCACCTCTCATCTTACCTTTGATTGGCAATGGATGAAGGACAAGTTTAGAGGAGAGGACAAAAAGGACCACGCAGGGCATATCTTCGGTGTAAGGCTTAACTTAGGATTTTAGCAATTTTTAGTAATCTCAAAATTTTGAGGGAGAGGGGGGTATTAGAGAATCCCCTTCTTCTTTTTTTTCAAACCGTGTTATAATTCTTGAAACTTTTTGGCACCCCTATACACATATTCTATGCCTCAAGCCTTTTATCAACTGCCTGTTGAGGAAGTTTTAAAGGCTCTTCGAACATCTCTTCAAGGCTTATCAGCAGAGGAAGCTCAAAGAAGGTTAAAGGAATATGGATCAAACGAGATGATTAGAGAAAAGAAGAAGTCTCCCCTTGCCCTTTTTCTCTCGCAGTTCACTAACTTTTTAGTTATCATTCTCATTATAGCAGCTTTAGTGTCTGCCTATCTTGGAGATTATGTTGAGAGCATAGCCATCTTTGCCATTGTCCTTATGGCTGGTGTTTTAGGCTTTGTGCAGGAGTACCGGGCAGAGAAGGCTTTAGAAGCCTTGAAAGCCCTTTCAGCACCCACCGCTCGCGTAATAAGGGATGGAAAAGAAGTCGTCGTTCAAGCAAAAGATATCGTGCCCGGCGATATCGTAAGTCTCTATGCTGGGGATAAGGTTCCTGCAGATGGGCGCTTGATTGAGGCTATAAACCTTCGGGTTGAGGAGGCTATTTTAACGGGAGAGTCTGTCCCCGTTGAGAAGAAAACCGACCCCATTCCTCAAGAGAATGTGCCCGTTAGCGAAAGGCATAACATGGTCTTTTCTGGGACCGTCGTGGTTAATGGGCGAGGGCTAATGGTTGTTACAGCAACAGGAATGAACACCGAGTTTGGGAAAATAGCCCACATGCTCGGTGAAGTTGAAGAAAAGAAAACTCCCCTACAAGTTAACCTTGATAGAACGAGTAAACTTATCGGCACTTTTGCTCTTATACTTTGTGCCCTCATCTCAGGGGTTGGCATTGCAAGAGGCTACGATGTGCTAGAGATGTTTGTCTGGGGTGTTGCTCTTGCTGTAGCCATAATCCCTGAAGCTTTGCCTGCGGTTGTCACCATAAGCTTAGCCCTTGGCGTAAGAAGAATGGTAAAAAGGCAAGCCCTTATCAGGAAGCTTCATGCCGTTGAGACCTTGGGCTGCGTAACCTACATCTGCTCTGACAAAACCGGAACCTTAACCAAAAACGAGATGACTGTCCAGAAGGTCTGGGTCAACAGAAATCTCATTGAGGTTAGCGGCGTTGGGTATGTCCCTGAAGGTAAATTTAAGCTCGACGGAAAACCTTTCCCTAAGGATGAAGCGCATCTTCAGATGCTCCTTAAGGCAGCAGTCCTTTGCAACGACTCTGAACTTTTCTACTCAGAGGAGGACAAAAAGTGGAAGATAAAAGGAGACCCTACAGAAGGTGCGCTCGTTGTTTTAGCTAAAAAGGCAGGGATTGATAAGAAGGAGCTTGAAAATCTTCATCCAAGGTTTGATGAGATACCCTTTGATTCAGAAAGAAAGATGATGACCACAGTGCATAGTTTAGATGATGAAAAGCTTTTAATCTGTAGCAAGGGAGCTCCTGAAGTTATCCTTAACAAATGCGCGCACATCCACTACGATGGAAAAATTCAGGAGCTAACCCAAGCTGAAAAGTTAGAAGTTTTAGATGCTGCGCAAAGTATGGCTAAGTCTGCCTTAAGGGTGATAGGAGTTGCCTATCGTATTGTAGCAAAGTCTTCTTATTCAGCATCCTCTGCAGAAAGCGAACTAATCTTCCTTGGCTTGTTAGGCATGATTGACCCGCCCCGGGATGAGGCAAAGCCTGCCATACAAACCTGTAAGACAGCTGGGATCAAGCCAGTTATGATAACAGGCGACCACAAGATTACCGCAGAAGCCATAGCAAGGGAGCTTGGGATTTTAACTCATGGTGAGGTTATCTCAGGGGCAGAGCTTGAAGCCATGTCTGATGAGGAGCTTGAGAAGAGGGTTGAAAGGATAGAGGTTTATGCAAGAGTGAACCCAGAGAGCAAGCTTAGAATTGTTAAAGCTTTGCAGAAGAGGGGACATGTTGTTGCCATGACAGGCGATGGCGTAAACGATGCCCCAGCTCTTAAGCAAGCTGACATAGGCGTTGCCATGGGGATCACAGGAACTGAGGTTGCTAAAGAGGCTTCAGACATGGTCCTTCTTGACGACAACTTTGCCACCATTGTTTCCGCTGTTGAAGAAGGAAGAACTATCTATGCGAACATAAGAAAATATTTAGTCTATCTTTTAACCGGGAATACAGGGACGGTGGTAGGGTTAACATCAGCCCTTGTGGCAGGTCTTCCTGTCCCTCTCTCTGCGGTGCAGATACTTTTCATCAACCTTCTCATGGATGGGGCGCCTGCTGTGGCTTTAAGCGTTGAGCCCCCAGAGCCTGATGTCATGAAAAAGCCACCAAGAGACCCAAAAGAAAGCATCTTCAACCGCTATGCCTTAATTTTTATCCCTCTTATGGGGCTCTGGATAGGGCTTTGTGCTTTATTCCTCTTTATCTATCAGCTAAAGACCGCAGACTTAGCCAAAGCCATGACCGTTTTCTTTGCTGGCATAATATGTATGAGGCTTGCAAATGCCTTAAACTGCCGTTCAGAGGAGGCTTCTCTCTTTAAGCTCGGGCTTTTCACAAATAAATGGCTAATTCTTGCCCTTATCTCCTCCTTAACCTTTATGCTCCTTGCCATATATGTGCCCTTCCTTTCTAAAGTCTTCAATACCGTCCCCCTTAGCTTTAACGATTGGCTTATGGTCGGTGCTTCAGCCTTATCAGTCATAATTCTTGACGAAATACATAAGCTGTTAAAATGTATAAAAAGAAAACCATGAAGCTTGAGCATTATCCGGTTGAGAAGCTAAAAGAGGAGATATTGAAAATCTTAAGTAAATATTTAGACCTTAAGCAGTATAAGGTCTTTTTCTTTGGTTCAAGGGTGACCGGAAGGTGTGATGAAAGGTCTGATATAGACATTGGCATTGAGGGTCCAGAAATCCCATCGCATATTAAAATTCAAATAGAAGAAGAGCTTGAAAACTTGCCCATTCTTTACAAAATTGATTTAGTTGATTTCAGAAAAGCGAGTGAAGAGTTTAAAAAGGTAGCTAAAGAGAAAGTTGAATACATCTATCCTTAGATGACAAAATTTGAAAAGCATCTAGAAGACTTTAAGAAAGCGGTAGAACGACTTGAGGAGGTCCTAAAGCTTGAAAAGACTGACATAATAAGAGATTCTGCCATTAAAAGGTTTGAGGTCGCTGTGGATACAGGGTGGAAGGCTTTGAAAAATTACTTAGAAGATAGATACGGAGTGGTTTGCCGTTCCCCAAAGGGGTGTTTTCGTGAGGCTTACCAGCAGGGGCTTATAGATTACGATGAATATTGGCTAAGAATGATAGACCTTAGAAATAAATCTGTGCATACTTATGAAGAGATGGTTGCGGAGGAGGTATACTCAGAGCTCCCAAAGGCTTTAAACTATCTTAAAAATTTGCTTAACCTTCTAACAAAATGACCTCAGAGCATATCTTTCTTGTTGAGGCTGAGTCTCCTGAGCAAGCCCTATCTCAGGTAGTTAAATTTCTTTCAAGCTATCAGCTGGTAAGATATGATAGGTTTAAGGTTAAAAGGGAGGAAATTATTTCTGTTCAGGATGAGAGATTCTGGGAAGTTTTAGAAAAAGGTTTGCAGAAAAACTATGAGATATTGCAAGGCTTTATTCGGGAGCTAAAAGCTGAGGGCTATCAATTAGTTGATGATTTAAGGCGCCTACCTCAGGGATATTTGAGCAAGCTCGTTCATCTCATCGCCCATTTCGTTGACGGATTTTTCAGTATAGATTCTTATTTTTATAATCTGATAGAAGATTCTCACTTTCTTAGTCCTTACCTTAAAAGACAAATGCTTATGGGAAGACAAAACTTCTATCTAATTCCAGCTATAGGGTGTTTTGCAGAAAAAATTCATCCCTTTGAGATGTTATCACCAAGAAAATTCTTTAAATATTAACCATCTTTGGTGCCCCGCTTTTTTTCTTAAAAATTCCTTCTGGCTATAGCGCCAAATTGATAAACTCGTTACTTCAGCTAAGGAAAAAAACGATCGGTTTTAAAAAAAAGCGCTTTGGAAGGTCCGCAGAAAGGCTCTGAGGCTGTTCAAAAAAGTCCCCCTCTACTTTGTCCTGGATCGCGATAGCGAGGCATCCATCACTTCGTTCGCGACGGCGTCCCCGGGGGGAGACCCCTCGGCTTACGCCTCGGGGCGACAGCAGGAGGGCTTGCACAAAAACATTTTTAGTACAGCTTCGAAAGGCTCTTGAAAAATTTATATAAAAGTTTATCATTTTAATAAAGATTCTAAAGAAATAAAAATTCTAAAGAGAAGGTGGAAGGATGAAAAAGGTATTAGCCTTTGTAGGTGGGGTTCTCCTTTTGGTTAATACTGCATTTGCCTATGATGCTGAGCTTGCCAAAAGGTTTAACGCCATGTTTTCTCAGATGACTCCAGAAGTCATTAAACAACGTCCCTGCGAAGTTGATTCTAAAAAGCTCTTTGAGATGATCAAAAATAAAGAACCTTTTGTATTCTTAGACATTAGAACTCCTGAAGAAATGTCCATCACTGGTATAACCTGGAAGGACACTTTAAGGATCCCCATGCATGAGCTTTTTAAAGAGGAAAATTTAAAAAAGCTTCCCAAGGATAAGAAGATTATTGTAGTTTGTCACACAGGGGCAAGAGCAACAGCTGCAGCCTTGGCTTTAAGAGCTGTGGGCTTTATGAATGCCTACAGTTATAAAGGTGGATTACCTGAACTTGCAAAAGATGCTGGAAGAAATACTATCGGAGTTATTGGAAAATAATTAGTCTTTTTCCAGGGATGACCTTTTGGTCATCCCTCCTTTAACTTTTTTAAGGCTAGATGTGCGGCTTTATTCTCGGCTTCCTTTTTAGACCTTCCTTTTGCCTTGGCAAGCACCTCATCCCCAACTTTAACAGCAACCTCTATCCAAGGTTTGTGCGAAGGTCCGATTATAGATAAAACCTTATAGGTGGGCGTGATGCCCTTTTCTTTTTGCAGATATTCCTGAAGCTTTGTTTTATAGTCAATAATTCTTTTTATGCTTAGTCCTCGAAGATAAGGTTTTAACCAATCTTCGAGGATCTTACAGGTTTTTTCAAACCCTAATTCAAGGAATATGGCTCCTATTAAGGCTTCAAGCGCCCTTGCGGAGATGTTTTTGAGGCTTCTTTCATCAAGCTTTCTTTCTCGGTCTCCAAGAAGTAGATAGTTGGAAAGGTTAAACTTTTCGGCAATTTTACTCAGCCTTTCCTTGCAGACAAGGTAGGCACGCTTCCGCGTTAAATCACCCTCTTTATCCTCAGGGAATTTAGCATAAAGAAGTTGAGAGACACAAAGGTTTAAGACCGCATCTCCTAAAAATTCAAGCCTCTCATTGTCAACGAGGTTGGGGTCTTTTTTCCTTAAGCGATAAGAGCTATGAGTTAAGGCTGTCCTAAGGAGAGACTTATCTTTGAAGGCAATACCAAGCTTTTCTTCAAGCTCCTGAAGGTTCTCTATCACCCTTATTTAGCCACAAGAAAGCCTGTCCTAAACCTTTCCTTTTTTAATCTTTCTGCATGTTTGAAAGCAAGATACAAGTCCTCTCCCAAAAAGACCTGCACACGATACATTAACCCGTGCTGAGGATGCTCAAAGGGAACGATTTCAACCCGGCTAAAATCCCTTTCAAGCTCCTCCTTATATCTTAAGGCATTGGTATAGTTTTTGAACGCTCCTACCTGAAGGTAGAATTCGCTAAAACGGAAGTTTGGCTGGTTTTTATAAACATAGACGCCGTTTGAAAGTTCTGCTTCGCTTAGAGCAGTGATCTTAACCCTTGCCGTTCCTTTTCCCACAATTCCTAAGGCTAAGGCGCTCGCATAGCTTAGGTCAATGCACCTATCCCCCACAAAGGGACCACGGTCGTTTATCCGGACAACAAGCTCTCTTCCGTTTTCTAAATTTTTGACCAAAACATAGGTCCCGATGGGCAGGATCTTATGGGCTGCCGTGTATTCATACATGTTGTATACCTCGCCGCTTGCAGCCTGCCTTCCATGAAAGCCAGGTCCATACCACGAAGCAAAGCAGACCTCTTCATAGCCTTCTGCTGACGGCAAGGGATAATAAACTTTCCCGTCTACCATGTAGGGCTTCATCCAGCCAGGGACCCTTTGCGGGACATTTTCCTTAGCTGATGGAGGAGGTGGGGTGTAAGCTACAGGCTCTCTCGGTGGTCTTGCGCAGGAAAAAAGTAAAAGGCTTAGTAAAATCAATAAGGGGAAATATACCCTCATCTTTTTTGCAGGATTTCAGCAACTTTTTTGGCAAAGTAGGTGATTATGAGGTCAGCTCCTGCCCTTTTAATTCCGGTGAGGCTCTCCATAAGGATTTTTTCTTCATCAAGGTAGCCAAGTTGAGCGGCTGCTTTTATCATCGAGTATTCTCCGCTAACCTGATAGGCTGCTATGGGATGGTAAAAATTATCCCTAAGCATCCTTATGATGTCAAGATAAGGCATTGCTGGCTTCACCATAAGTATATCGGCACCTTCCTGAACATCTAAAGTGGCTTCTCTCATAGCCTCTCTGGCATTGCCAGGGTCCATTTGATAAGACCTTCTATCGCCAAACTTGGGTGCAGACTCGGCAGCATCTCTAAAGGGTCCGTAGAAGCTTGAACAGTATTTGACTGAGTAGCTCATGATGGCTGTTTGATGGAAACCAGCCTCATCTAGAGCTTCGCGAATTGCTGAAACCATACCGTCCATCATCCCTGAAGGGGCAACGATATCCGCCCCTGCCTTGGCATGAGAAACCGCAACTTTGGCGATTATCTCAAGCGTCTCATCGTTATCAACTTCAACTGACCCCTGCCCTTTCTTCACGATACCACAATGTCCATGCGATGTATACTCACAAAGACAAACATCAGTTATCACCACAAGCTCAGGGAACCTATCCTTTATGGCTTTTACTGCCCTTTGGATTATACCTTCCTTAGCAAAGGCAGAAGTTCCTACCTCATCCTTTTTGTCTGGCACCCCAAAAAGAAGCACAGCCTTAATCCCAAGGTCAACGGCTGAGTTTATCTCCTCTAAAACCTTATCGATAGAAAAGCGATAGACCTCCGGCATGCTCTTTATCTCTTCTTTTATCCCCTTACCCTCTACGATGAAGAGAGGATAGATCAAGTCGTTTACAGAAAGCGAGGTTTCTCTCACTAAATCCCTTATGGCTTGAGTTCTTCTTAGCCTTCTTGCTCGGTATTCTGGGAACATCATATACCAGTACCCCCTAAAAGTTTAGGCTGACAAAGCCTTCTTTATAAGCTCATACAGAGTCTTTAAGCCCTCTTTATAGTTTTGAGTAAGGTGAACCATGATGACCGGTTTTTTCCTTTCTTCAAGGGCTCTAAAATCACCGCAAGCCTGGGCAAACATCTGATCCCAGAAGGTATATCCTTCGCCGGGAATAACCTGTTCTGCCCTTCTTCCTCGGTAGGTCAGGATGATAAACCTGCTAAGGGGTGGACCACCCTTAAAGAGCTGACCCGTGGAATGTAGATATCTCGGTCCAAAGCCAAAAACAGTGGCGCAGTTTTTCTTTTCCCTTATTAAAGTTCTGATATCCCGAACTAAGTCCTCTACTTCGTCATCAACAGGGAGGTAGGCAAGGATGCCAATGAAGATCCATGGTGCAAAATCTGAAAAAAGCTTTTTCAAAAGGGCGGTGATCCTTGGATACTCAATGCTCACCGTTTTATCATAATAAAAGCCAAGACCCGTTGCCTCATCAAGATAAAACTCAATACCAAAGTCTCCTGTAGTCCTAAAAGTTTCTAAAAATTCCTTGGTTTTTTGCTTAGTCAAAACAACATCCGGCTCATCGAAGGGGTTGAGAGTTAAAAGGTAGCCTGAGATGGCGGTAGCTAACATCCAGCGATAGGCTTCCCCAAACACCTCATAGCGGTCATCAAGGATAAAGGTCTTGATGGGAAAACCTTCTTCCTTTAGGTCCTGAATAAGCCTTTGGTAGATCCTTTCTCTGCCCCTTAAGGTTAAATAGATAAAGGCTCTGTCAGTGGCATAAACCGTGGGGGAACCAGGAGACTCGCCGACAACAGGCACGATGCCCGTTCCATCCTTACCAAGGGATTCGGCAATAAGCTGTTCAATCCAGAGGACAAAGGGCTTAAGAATTGGGTCAACGATGAAGGTAAGCTTGTCCTCTCCCCTTATGTAGTGCTCAACCAGATACTCGGCTAAGGTGCTTGCGAGGTTGTAGCCCCAAGGTATGCCGGGCTCGCAAGCAGTATACATCTCTTTGGCATAATGCAGAGCTTTATCTAAGTCAAGCCCAAGCAAAGCAGCAGGCAAAAAACCTACCTCTGTTAAAGCAGCATACCTTCCGCCAATGTCTGAGGGATGATGAAAGACCCTTAAAAAAGAAAACTCCTTTGCTAAAGCTTCAAGGGGTGAGCCCGGGTCGGTTAAAGCCACAAAATGCTCTCCGGGATTTGAAAGAGCCTCTTCAGCTCTTTTCCAGAAATATTTGAAATGAGCTAAAGTCTCGATGGTTGTGCCAGACTTTGAGGCAATGACAAAAAGAGTGTCTTCTATGTTTAGTTTTTCGACCTCTTCTATGTTTTCCGGGGCGTTTGTGTCAAGAACGATAAGGTTTGGAAAGCCCTCTTTTGGAGCAAACATCTGTGAAAGAACATAAGGGAAAAGGGCAGAACCTCCCATTCCGCACCAGACAACCTGCTTAAACTTTGCTCTTACAGCTTCAGCAAAAGCCTTAAGCTCGGAAACCTTTGGCTCGATGTAGCGATAGCCATCAACCCAACCCAGACGATTTTTAACCTTCTCGACCACTTCGGGAGAAAGACTAAAGAGGGTAGGGTCCTTAGCAAAAAGCTTCTTAAGAATTCTCTCTTTTTCCTCTTCGGAGAGTTTAGATGGTCTTTTTATCAATCCCTTTTCTTCGTAAACCTTGACAATCCTCGGGAAGGGCTCGCTCATCGGAATTCTCCTTGAGTAGATTTAAATTTTGATTATACCACGAGCTGTTTTGCTGACAAACTTATACCGCGCCCCCCTTTTGTCACCGTCCAGAGCGAAGCGAAGGGGCTCCATCCGCCTGTCACGCCGAGGATTCTGCCCAAGGGGTCTCATCAAAATCTTCGGAGGGACAAGCGGTGGCTTGCCCTTTTATGAATCAAGACAAACGGCATTTGCTCCTACACTAAATGTCCCAAAGTGACTTTTTTAAAAATTCTTTTATAATACTTGACTCAAATTTTACCGTAAGGAGTAATACCATGCCCAAAATTTACACCATAAACGACCTATCTTTGATCCTTGGTGAAGCTGTAAAAGAGGTCTTAAAACTTAACATTGGAAAAGAGGTAAGGCTTTCCCCTACGATCCAAAAGATAGGGAATGTTGCCTTAAGACCGGACATCTCGTCCTTTTTAGACTTCTACGGGGATTACAACGGTCTTATCTGTTTGAACTTCAGCAAAGATGCTGCTTTAGAGCTCTGCAGGCTCCACTTTACAACAATGGGGTTTGCTGAAGAGGACCTGCCCAAAGACCCTTTTTCCGAAGAGGTTATAAACTTTATCGGAGAGATGACAAATCAGATAGCTGGTAATTTCCGAAAAAAAATTGAAGAAAAGTTCGGACTTTCAGCAAAAAACCCTCAGCCTAAAGCCCTGCAGATAAACCACACCATCCAAATGTTCATTGAGTCTGCTCTCAAATCAACCCAGTGCAGAAAGCTTTCCTTTTCAACCCCCGCTCATCATTCCTTTTACGCTGAGCTCTCCCTTGAAAAAACCGAATTTATCCTGATGGAGGAAGTTTTAGCTGAAGAGAAGAAAGAAGAAAGCGTTGATGAGCTTCTTTCTAAATTTTTCTAAACAATGGATGAAAGATTTCTTAAGCCAAAGCTTGTCTTCAGTAGATGCTTTTATGAGAGGACACGCTATGATGGCGGTGAAATAAAGGATGAAATCATTGAAAGGTTAAAGCCTTTCGTTGAACCAATCCTCGTTTGCCCGGAGGTTGAAATCGGGCTTTCTATCCCCCGCCCCAAGGTTCACATAATCCAAGAGGCAGGTTCAAAAAGACTTATTCAGGAAGGAACAGGGCTTGACTTGACAGAAAGGATGAGGGCTTTTTGTAAAGCCTTCCTTGATAACCTTCCCCAAGTAGACGGGTTTATTCTTAAGGCAAAGTCGCCATCCTGTGGGCTTGGGCAAGCTAAATTCTACCGCGAAGGAAAGATGGCTGGAAAAACCTACGGATTTTTTGCAGAGGAGGTAAAAAAACTTTATCCATATCATCCTGCCATAGATGAGGGAAGGCTGAAAGACAGAGACTTAAGGGAACACTTTTTAACTCAGGTTTTTGCCTTGGCTGAGCTTAGGCACTTAATCGCCAACCCTTCCCCAAAAGGCTTGGTAGAATTTCATACCAAACATAAATACCTACTTTTAGCGATAAGTCAAAGGGAACTCCAAAATCTTGGACGCCTTGTAGCATCAGGGAATATTTCCTTTGAAGAAAAGCTAAGGCAATACGAGGAGGCTTTCCGTTCTGCCCTCTCTAAAAGAGGCACAAGAAAAACACATTACAACGCCCTACTTCACATAATTGGCTACTTTTCGAAAAACCTCAACCGAGGGGAAAAGCTTTACTTGCATCACGCCCTCAAAAAGTTTAAAAAAGGAGTCTTACCCCTTTGGTTTGTTAGAGAGTTGATAAAAACTTATGCCCTAAGGTTTGAATTGGAATATCTTCTACAACAAAGCTATCTATATCCCTTCCCAGAAGAGTTAGATTTTTAAGGGACAACATCGGTCAAAAGGTTTAACCAACCATAGGGGTAATATAGAGATTCCTCGGGGAGGGTGTTGGTAAAGAGAGCCTCTTTAACCAAAGGTAGAAACTCCTTTGTGATGGAGACAAAATCTTGGGTTAGAAGGCAGTATTGTTTAGCTCTCTCAGGGGAGGTTTTTATAAGGATTGGGCATCTACCTCCGCAGAAGAATTCAGCAAGGCAGGCTTTACAGCCTAACCAATCACGATAGGAAACAATATGACTTAACCTTTTCTTAAGCTCATCCTCTGCGGTTTTCTTTAGGTCTCCGTTTGTGAAATCGGCAATTATTAGCTCTTCCCCCATGTCCACACAGGGTAAAACCTTACCAGAGAGAATATCAAAGTTTCTAAGTTTTTCTACTCCACAACCTGTTTGTCCTCGCCGGATCCCCTTTAGACTGAAATAGATTAGTTCAGCAAGGGGTAAAACAGGAAGGATTTCTCCTTTGAAAAGGGCGTTGACAAATATGTCTAAAAGATGCCTTAAGTCTTCTTGATAAAGCCTTCTAAAAGTTTGGAGGTCGTCTATAGGTTTATCAAGCTCAATTAGATGCCAGAAGAAGAAATCACAAAGCTTAGCCTGATAGAGTTTTAAGAATTCATCAACGCAATCTTTAAGCCGCATTCTTTCTCTTAGGGTTGACCACATGAGGACTTTGGTTTGCGAGGTTTCTTTTAAAATTTGTAAGTTTTTCTCGATTCTTTCTAAGGATGTCCCTTTGCGGAAGCGGTTATGCTGTTCCTTTGTTCCGTCAATTGAAACAAAGAGAAAATCAAGTTCTTGAAAGAATTGTGGGTCTTGGGAAACTGCCTTATCTAGGAGCATGCCGTTTGTGTAAAGTATGAACCGAAGCTCTTTATCCTTATACTTTGTCTTTAGCTCCTTCGCGATTGTTCTAACCTTATCAAACACCAAGAGGGGTTCTCCACCATAGAAGGCAACAAAGGCTGGGGCTTCATTTGTTTGTCCAATAAGCCAATCTAAGGCTTTCAAATTAGCTTCAGAGTCTTCTTCCCAAGATTTAGCAAAGACCTCTCTATCCCCGTAGACCAGACTGTTTAGACAACCCTCACACCTTGCATTACACCTTCCTGTGACGGTAAGATGAAAGACCCTTGGGAACCCATCCTGCAGGAAATCGCTTAATGCTATCATTGTAGCCTCTAAATAACATTGAATACTATTCATGATAATTAATTTTCACACGTTGTCAAGATTAGCTTATGGATTAAACTGAAGCTGTTTCAAAAATTTGGGCAAGCCACCATGTGTCACCCCGAGGCGTCAGCCGAGGGGTCTCCCGGGGATACCGTCCCAAACGAAGCAAGGGATGCCTCGCTATCGCTCGGTATATCAAAGTAGATGGGGTACTTTTTTGAACAACCTCGGATTAAACTTGACAGATAATTTATGGAATTATAAACTAAGCGTTAACTAACTTTTCCAAACTAAGTTTTGCGAGGGCAAAAATGGAGTTTGAGCCGGTCATTGGGCTTGAGGTGCATGTTCAGCTAAAGACAAAAAGCAAGCTCTTCTGTGCTTGTCCCACTAAGTTTGGAGCAACTCCTAACTCTCAGGTGTGCCCCATCTGCACTGGTCAGCCAGGCGTTCTTCCCGTTCTAAACAAAGAAGCCATTCACTATGCCCTAAAGCTTGCCTTGGCAGTTGGGGCAAAGATTAACAGGCTTTCCATCATGGCAAGAAAGCACTACTTCTATCCTGACCTTCCTAAAAACTATCAGATCTCTCAGTATGAGCTACCCATTGCCGAAGGGGGAGCGATCAAGATAGAGGTAAACGGAAGTCCAAAGCTTATCAACTTAACTAGGATCCATCTCGAAGAGGATGCAGGAAAGCTCATTCACGACGAGAAGAAGCCCTATTCTTATGTTGATTTTAACCGCACAGGCATACCCCTCCTTGAGATCGTGAGCAAGCCTGAGATCCATTCTCCTGAAGAGGCGGTTGCTTATCTCAAAACTTTAAGAAGCATCGTCCGTTACCTTGGCATCTGCGACGGAAACATGGAAGAAGGAAGCCTTCGCTGCGATGCCAATGTGTCCGTTCGTCCTAAGGGAAGCTCAACCCTTGGCGTAAAGGTTGAGCTAAAGAACATGAACTCCTTTAAGCATGTGGAGAGGGCATTGGCTTTTGAAATAAAGAGGCAAACAGCGCTTCTCCTTGAGGGTAAAACCCCTGTTCAGGAAACACGGCTTTACGACGAGGCTACCCAGACTACCCATCCCATGAGAGGAAAAGAAGAGGCTCATGACTACTGCTACTTCCCAGACCCTGATTTGATAGAAGTAAGAGTTTCTGAGGAGTGGATAGAAAAGATTAGAGAGGAGCTTCCTGAGCTTCCTTCAGCAAAGAAAGCTCGTTTTATTAAAGAATACGGGCTATCATCCTATGAAGCTGGGATCCTTGTTGAAGAAAAGCCTTTGGCTGATTTCTTTGAAGATACAGTGAGGCTTTATGCTAAACCAAAGGCTGTTGCTAACTTTATCTTGACTGAAGTTTTGCGCTACCTAAACCGGGACAATATCACCATTGAGCAAACGCAGCTTAAACCAGAATACTTGGCTGAACTCCTAAGCCTTGTTGACGACGGGACTATATCCATCACCATAGCTAAACAGCAGGTATTCCCTGAGGTTTATGAAAAGGGGATTTCCCCAAAGAGGGTCGTTGAAGAAAGGGGCTTAAAGCAAGAAAGCTCTGAAGAGCTACTTCGCAAGCTTTGCGAAGAGGTTATTAAAGAAAACCCAAGCGAGGTGGAAAAGTATCGCTCGGGCAAGAAAGGGGTCCTTGGCTTTTTTGTCGGGCAGGTGATGAAAAAGACTGGCGGAAAAGCCAATCCTAAGCTTGTGAACCAAATTCTAACCGAACTTTTAGAGGGTTAAGCTTGGATAAACTTTGGGCAAAGCTTAAGGATAAGGCTATTCTTCCCAAAAATGCAGACCAAATCCTTCCTTTTGTCCTTACCGAAGATTGCTTATACCTTCTCGACCAGAGAAAGCTTCCCCAAGAACGATCGGTCAGAGCTAAAGACCATTTAGAGGTAAGAAAAGCCATAAAAGAGATGGTAGTTCGAGGGGCTCCAGCCATCGGCATCACTGGGGCTATCGGTTTCTATTTAGGCGTAAAACGCCTTTTAGATAGGCGAAAAAAGTTTATCGAGAAAAAAGAGCTTAAGCAAAAGTTAAAAAGAATTTACCAAACTTTAGCTGAAGCTCGCCCAACTGCGGTAAACCTGGTTCATGCCTTAAATCAGATGATGAATGTAGCTGAAAGTATTCTACAGAGCGCTTCAACCCGTGTTAGCTTTGAGGAGCTAAAGTTTTTAGCTGAAGAACTAAGGAAGAAGGCAATTAGCATATGGGAATGGGAGTTATCTGCCAATCTTGCCATGGCTGAACATGGGAAAGACCTTTTGCCTGAAGGAGGTATTCTTACCCATTGCAACACCGGTGCCCTGGCAACAGGGGGCTATGGGACAGCTTTAGGGGTTATCAGGGCATCCTATTCTCAAGGGAAAAAACACTTAGTTTATATAGATGAAACAAGACCCTTTTTACAAGGAACAAGGCTTACAGCCTGGGAGCTATCCCGTCTAAACATTCCCTACCGCGTAATCACAGATAACAGCGCAGGCTTTCTTATGCAGCAAGGCTTGGTCAAAGCAGTCATCCTTGGAGCAGATAGAATTACCGCAAAGGGAGATACAGCAAACAAGATTGGCACCTATTCCCTTGCAATTTTAGCACGATATCACGGCCTACCTTTCTATGTTGCTGCCCCCTCTTCAACCTTTGACCTTAAATTATCCTCAGGGGCAGAGATACCCATTGAAGAGCGTTCAGAAAGAGACGTTTTAACCTGCGGAGGGAAAAAACTTTCCCCGAAGGGAGCAAGGGCTTTAAACTACGCCTTTGATGTGACGCCTGGGAGCTTGATAACAGCTTTCATTACTGAAAAGGGCATAATCTACCCCCCTTTTGAAGAAAACATACCTAAAACTTTAGCTCAGGGAAGCCCATGAAGGAGCTACCTGAAAACACCCTAAACCGGTTGATCATATATCTTAAGGTCCTTGAAAATTTAGAAAAGAAGAGGGTTGATTCGGTTAGCTCTGAGGATTTAGCAAAGCTTTCAGGGGTAAACTCAGCTCAGCTAAGGAAAGATTTAAGCTTTGTAGGCACTCTTGGCACCAAAGGGGTTGGTTATTCAGTCAAGGCTTTAAAATACAACCTAAAAAAATTTTTAGGCAGGACTGAGGAATGGAATGTTATCATCGGAGGGCTCACACCTCTTAGCAGATATTTAATCGAGCACGCTCAACTTCAAAAGGAAGGCTTTTTTATCATGGCGGCCTTTGATACTAAGCCAGAAAACATTGGTGTCGTCATAGGTGGAGTCTCGGTTTACAACCTTGACCAGCTCTCCTATGTTTGTAAGGCTATCAAGGTAGACATTGGAATTATCGCCACCGATGAGGACCAGGAATCATATTTTTCAGCCTTCGTTCAACATGGTATAAAAGCAATCCTTAACCTTAGCAACTATCCGCTCTTTTCCGAGGATGAAAAGATAAAGGTTGAAAACCTCTCCGTAGTTCACGGGCTAACTAAGCTTTCTCATTACCTAAAAAATTTAGGTAGCTGAAAGATGAAGGTTTTGGTCTGGAGAAAGGATCCTCGAGCGAAGCTTCCTGAAAGAGGAACTTCAGAATCTATTGGCTATGACCTCTTTGCCTTAGAGGATGTAAAATTTGCTCCAAAGGAATTTAAGCTCGTTAGAACCGGTCTTGTCATCAAAGCAGAGCCACCCTATGGACTGTTCATCTTCCCAAGGTCTTCCCTTTTCATAAAAAAGGGTCTTATTATGACCAATTCTGTTGGGATAATTGACTTTGATTATTGCGGAGAAAATGATGAGGTGATGGTCCCTCTTTTAAACCTAAAGGAAGAAAGCGTTGAGGTTCGGGCAGGAGAAAAAATCGCTCAGATGGTGTTTATAAATGTTGCTTTCCCGGAAATTGTAGAGGTTCTTGAGCCTCAAACTACCTCTTCAAGAGGAGGTTTTGGTTCGACAGGAGGGTATAAAGGTGGAGCTTAAAAAGGTAAGGCAAGCCCAAAGGGAGTTGATCCAACTTGTCCTTGAAAGGGCAAACTTAAATGACCTTTCAAGGGGGTTAGCTTTTTCCTACCTTGGAGCAAGGATTTGCTATCATGATGGTCATCCTTTAAACCTCTTTTCGGAAGAAAAATTCAAGGATAAGTCTCGTTTTGTTAGCTTCCTTCTTCATCTTAAGAAAGCTGGGCACTTTAGCGTCTTTGCTCACACACCCATAGTTGTTGACCTAGCTGGGTTAAAAGCTGAGGAGAAATATCTTCTTGCCAGAACCTATTTTAAAGCCTTCTTTGATGAAGAAAGAGGTCTTTCTCTTTTCAATCTTAGGCACTTTGCTGAAGCCCTTGATGAGACGCAGTTTTTAAGGCTAATCTCTGTAGATTTAGATTTAGAAGGAATTCAGGTTCGGATTTTTAAAAAGGAAAAAGACGATTGGGCTAAGAGATGGGAAGGGAGTTTGGCTTCAGCTGTGGAGACAACTTTTCAGGCTCCTCAAGGTTTTTTTGCAACACAAGAAGTGATCCTTCTTGAGGATAAGGAAAATCCATTCCTTTGGACGGTGGTTATCGCCCACAATTTTTCTCGCATCTTTAGTCATCAATTCGTAAGGCATACCTGGATTAACTTTAATCAACGGTCCCATCGCTATACTCAGGCAGACTTTTTCATCGTTCCATCCTGTTTTAAAGAGAAGCATGTTCAGGTTTATCAAGAACTAATCGAAAAATCCTTAAGAATTTACCACGACTGGTCAAGAGAAATGAAGAAGGAGTCGGCAAGGTTTATTCTTCCTCAAGGCGTAGCCACAACGGTTTTGGCTTCGGCACCAAGGTTAGTCTTCCAGGATTTTGTAGAAAAGAGGGCAATCCCGCAAGCTCAGGAAGAAATACGGGACCTTGCTATTCTTCTCAAAAATGTTTTATTTTAAAGTGTAGAATGGGCCTGTAGCTCAGCGGACAGAGCACTGGCCTCCGGAGCCAGGGGTCGGGAGTTCAAATCTCCCCAGGCCCGCTTTAAGTCAAGCTCTCTATCATTTTTATAATTATTATAAAAAACCCATCGCCTAATCCCGAGACGTGTCCATCGCATATTTATAGGAATAGGCGGCTCAATGTCCATCAAAGACATTGGGGTCGTCCTTTTACCCTTACAATGCATGGTCTTAAAATGTTTTTTGAACTTCCACTGTAATTGCTTGACAAAGCTTTTGAATGATGTTAGGTTTAAGCAAAAAACAAAAGGGGGGTTTTACTTTGGCAGGAATCATTGTTCGTGAGGGAGAATCCTTTGAGCAGGCTTTAAAAAGGTTTAAACGGCTTGTAGAAAAAACAAAGATCCTTTCCGAGATTAAGAAAAGGGAGTTCTACGAAAAACCAGGAGTTAGAAGAAGAAAAAAACAGCTAGCAGTCAGAAAAAAATTGATGAAAAAGCTAAAAAAACTTCAACAAAGGCTTGAGGATTAGTCAAGAGCTCTACTCTCGGTCGCTTTTTCGTTTAGACTGGGGAAAGTTAGTCGAAAAGCTTAAACCCTTTGTTTCCCTTGAAACAACCCAAAATCGACTTTCATCGTATACACCCTATTTAGACCTTATCCGAGCAAAAAATTTAAAAGAGAAAATAAAGTTTCTTCTTGAGCTTGATAAGCGAGGTAACCTCCCTTTTCTTCCTAAGCTACCGGATTTAAGAAAACTTTTTACCAAGGCAAATTTTCGAGGGCTTTTCTTACCTGCTGAGCTTGTGGTTTTAGATACGCTCATCACTACTGCTCTAAGTTTAGTCAACCTTAAAGATTCTCCGTTCCCAGAGGTATATACTCTCGGTGAAGAACTAAAAGAGGTTTCAAACAGGATAAGAGAGGTAATCATTCCTGAAACCTCAGAAGTTAGGGACCAGGCAAGCTACCAGCTTTTTATTCTTAGACGAAAAATAAGAGAACTTCATCAACAAATTTTAACAAAAATTTCTGCCCTCAAGGATTACTACTTCCGAAAGGGCTATCTTCAGGAAGACCTATACACTCAAAGAAATGGACGGTATGTGCTACCTGTCAAGCCAGAATTTAAGAGGAAAGTAAGAGGGATCCTGCATGAGGTCTCAAACACCGCCTCAACCTACTTTATCGAACCCATTTCTTTAGTTAGCCCGACAAATGAGCTTGAAGAGCTTCGAGGCAAGGAAGAAGCAGAATTAAGAAGGATTTTAAAGGGACTTTCAGAGTGGCTTTTTTCATACCAAGCTAAAATCTTAAAACTTGAAAAGCTGCTCTCTGACCTTGACCTTGCTATTGCCAAGGTAAAGCTTGGAAAACTTTATCAAGGTTGCCTCCCAGAATTCACCGCGGAAAGGAAAATACATCTAAAAAAAGCGGTGCATCCCCTTCTTTTGTTGTCAGAGGAAGCTCAGTCCGAAAGACCAGTACGAAACGACATCTTGGTTAACCAAGGGCTTCTCATAACTGGGCCCAATCAGGGAGGAAAGACGGTTACCCTAAAGACAGTGGGATTGATGGTTCTTATGGCTTATGAAGGTTTTTTGCTACCAGCTGAATCGGCCCAAATTCCTCGCCTAACCCAAGTATTCGTTGACCTTGGTGACGAACAAGACATCTTTCACGGTGAATCTTCTTTCTCATCCCATCTCAAGAACCTAAAGGAGATCCTCTCTTTAGCGGATGAAGGCTCATTAGTGCTTCTTGATGAGCCAGGACGAAACACCAACCCAGAGGAGGGAAGTTTGCTTGCCTTTGCCGTAATCGAAAGACTTTATCAAACTAAAGCCATGCTTGTCGTTACCACCCATTCCCAGCTCCTTCGGGACTTGATCCTTAATCTCGAAGGTTTCGACATTGCCAGCATGGAATTTGACCTGCAGACCCTTAAGCCTACCTATCGTTTAATTTATGGGCAAATTGGTGCTTCCCATGCCTTTGACCTGGCAAGACTTATCGGATTTGATGAAGCCCTCATTGAAAGAGCATTCTCTCTCTATCATAACAAAGATTTTTACACCTGGCAGAAGTGGGTAAAAGAGAAAGAAAAAGCACTGTTAATCAAAGAGAAAGAGCTTTTGGCAAAGGAGACCGAGCTTGAAGGGCTAAAAAAGAAGCTTGAAGAAGAGAAGGAAAAGCTTGAAAAGGAGTATGAGCAAAAAAAGCAGGAACTTTTAAATAAATGGGAAGCTGAGTTTAAAAACCTACTAAATAGGCTTGAAAGGGCGGGCAAGGGCTACAAATCAGCTGTCGAGGAGTATGCAAATTTACTAAATGCCCTCTCCAAAGCTTCATCCCTCCCTCTAGAGAAACCCCTCTTGCCCGGAGATGTAGTTATGGTCAAAAGTCTTCGCAAAACTGGGAGAATAGCAAAGATCCGGGATGGGATAGCTGAGGTAATGGTGGGCTCAATGAGGTTTAAGGTTCCAACAACTGAACTTTCCCCAATTTCCGAAGAAGAAAAAGCCTATTCTTTGCCGAAGGAAGCCGAAGCTTATGCTCAAAGTCAACCATCAAGAGGAGAAGAAAGAATTAACATCCTGGGCTTTGATGTGGAAACTGCTTTAACCGAAGTGGAAAAACAGATCAACTCCTGCTTTCTTCAAGGAAAAACAAAGCTCCTTATCGTGCACGGGCATGGAACAGGTAGGCTCCGCCAAGCCCTGTGGGATTATCTTAAGGACCATCCATTAGTAGAAAGATTTGAGCCTGCACCTATAGAAAAGGGAGGGACCGGGGCAACCGTAGTTTACATCGTGCCCCGGTGACCCTTATTTAGCAAGTAATTTTAGCAAGTGGTATAGCCACAATTTTCGCAGGTCATACAGTTTCCTTCTCGCATAAGGGAAAGATTACCACAAACAGGACAAAGGTCGCCTATACTTCTTACCTCTTCTGTCCTCTTCGCTATGCTTCCCTTAGTTACAATTTGAGCCCCCTCGGCTAAGGCCTCAAGGGTAGAAGCCTTCCCTCTTACTTTGTTTATAGCATCTTCCATGATCTTTGCTATCATATCCGGCAAACTCTTTGAGTGAAGGTCGTTACAACTGTAAAATTCTCCCGATTCAATACCTTTCAAAGTCTGAATAAACCTCTCTGCAAGGTCTGGATGGCGTCTAAGCCCAACCGAAATAATCCTCCCCACGGCTTGGAACATGGAGTTTAGGGTTGTTCCTGCCTTTCCAACGTTTATAAAGACCTCTCTCAAGTTCTTTTCCTCGTCAAAAGTTGTGGTTATGTAAGCGTTAACCGTTCCTCTTACTTCATACACTAAAGCAAAACGAACAGGGCTCAATTCCTCTGACTTATCCCTCTGAGAAGTTTCACTTTGAGGGGAACTACAAGGCTTTGCCTTGACAAGCACAGTATCTTCTCTACAGCCCTCTCTAAAAATGGTAAAGCCCTTTAACCGGAAATCTGCGGAACGCTTTATAAGGTCTTTAATCTCCTCAACGGATGTGTCATAAGGGCAGTTTATAGTTTTTGAGATGCCTGTATGAATAAACTTCTGAAAACTTGCAAGAATCGCAAGCTGATTGATAGGCTTTACTTCATGGGCAAGCTGAGCCTCTACTTTTTTTCTAAAGTCCTTATCAATTATCTTCGGCAAAAGATATTCTGTTAGGATCTCAACTTCTCGCCAGCTTCCGCTTTCGAAATCCCTGATGCGTCTTTTTAGCTCAATGGCAAACATTGGCTCAATTCCTGTATCTCCTGCCACCCGAGCAAAAAGGGAAACAGAGCCTGTTGGAGGCTGAGAGGTAGTAACAGAATGATAAAAACCACCATACTTTTTAGCAACAGATTCTATAAGCTCAAAATCGTTCTTGAAAGGAAGCTTATCTTTATCGATTATCTCTTTTAGCTCCGAGATATGAAGCTCAAGGTAAGATTTTTTCCAGGGATAGAAAACTTGAGTTGCCTCTACCAGCTCAGAAGAAAGCTTTAAAGTCCCAAGGGTTAGAGAAGCCTGCGTTCTTTCGGCAAAACGCAAACTCTCCTCATCATAGCCATACTTTACATCTCCATCGTAAGCAAGAAGTAAAGCGGTGTGGAAGCCTGTCATACCAACGCCAACCGGTCTAATCCTTTGCGTTGCCTCCCTAATTTGTTCTAAAGGATAGCCTTCGTCTAAATGGATAAGCACCGTGCCAAGAAAGCAGGCTAAATAGGCTGTCTCAAAGACTGACCTATAGAATTTTTGAAAATCAAAAGATCCGTCTTTTAAGCAAAGGCTGGCAAGCTTAGCCACGTTTACGGTGATCAGATTGCAGGCTGTGTAAGCTGGAGCAAGATACTCACCGCAGGGATTACTAAAGCCCGGGAAATCCCTTTCATCATGCTCAGGGTTAAAAGGCGAATACTCTACCATGTTGTGAAGAAAAAGAAGACCAGGGTCTCCGCTTTTCCAAGCTTGATGAGCTATAAGGAAAAAGAGATCTTCGTTTTGTGGGTTAAAAAATTCTTCATCAACAACAACGGATATGTTCATGTTGGAGAGGGGAACATCGACCTTTTCGTCCTCTGGGGCTGACATAACTATGCTTGAAATGGCTGGGACAAGAGACTTTGCTTTAATAAACCGTTTGATATCAGGGTGCTTCCAATGCATCTGAACAAGCAAAGCTCCCCTTCTCCTGCCACCCTGGTTAGTTGTTCCGGTAACGGCATCAAAGAGTGTGAGGAAGCCCACAGGTCCTGAGGCTACGCCTTGAGCTTGGTCAACAGGAGAATTCTTAGGGCGAAGCTTTGATATATCAACTCCGCATCCACCGCCCCTTATGTAGATCTCCATCATGTGTCTACAAGTTTCATAGATGCCTTCCATGGAGTCCGGCACATATCCTAAGGGATAACAGGAAAAGTAGCCCTTTCTTCTAGTGTAGGGGTTCCCAAAACTCATGAGAAAAGGCGTTGCCGGAATTATTAGCCGGTTTCTAATGGCAAGGATCAAATCCTGCACAAGCTTATCCCCTTTTTCTCCATTGGAGAAACGCTCTTTAACTGCTCTTTGCACCTTTTCGCTTTTGAAGTAGCTTTCAAACCTTTGGACTAAGTCTTCCCAGGTTGCCTCAATCGGAGTTCCATCCTCTACAGACCTCACCGCATACCTTGTGGTGATAAGATAACGCTCTAGGTCATCCCATGAGGCTTGAACTTTAGCAATATCCATACTCTACCCCCAACTTAAAAGAATTTTGTTTAAGTGTTCAACAGACCCTTGATAAAGGAGAAAGTATACATTAGCTTTTGGAATTAAAAAGGGTATTCTTTATTTTAGTGAAAAGGAGGAAGATGCATGCCGATATTTGAGTTTAAGTGCCTTGAGTGTGGACAGGAGTTCGAGATTCTTCTTAAGAATAGAGAGGAAGCAAATTCTGTTAAATGCAAGTTTTGCGGAGGAAGAGTTGAGCGCCTAATGAGCGTGGTAAACTCCATCATCAAGGGGGAGTCCGGAGGTCCTGCCTCAACCGATAAGCCTCGCCTTGCTGAAACGCATACCTGCCCAACAGGCACTTGCTCCCACTTAGAACTACCTGGATATAAAAGATAAAGCTCTCATGAAACCTACCATCAAGCTTGTAATCTTTGACGCTGAGGGGACTTTCATCAAGATCCATCCACCAGTCGGAGAATACTACGCTCAACTTTTCAGGGAGGTAGGGGTTAATCTAAACCCGGTTGAACTTCAATCAAGGGTTAAAGAAGTTTATCGGTTGGTTTTTAACGAAAATAAAGATTATCATCGCTGGAACGAAGCGCTTTGTTTTAAAGCTTGGCGTTCCTTCTTTGAAATCCTTTTCAAGGATTACCGGTTTGAACCCTGGTTTGATAGCCTTTTCGAAAAGGCTTATGCTCATTTTGGAAGCAAAGACTGTGCGATACCTATACCTGGTTTCCCGGAGTTTGCTAAAGCCCTTCGAGCTAAAGGACTAAAGCTTTGCGTGCTTTCAAACTGGGATGGTAGGCTTCATTCTGTCCTTTCTGGCTTAGGGCTTGATAAGCTTTTTGATAGGGTCTACACAGGCTGTGAAATCGGCTACCTAAAACCAAACCTTGCAAGCTTTCTTCATGTGCTTTCTGATTTTAAAGTATTGCCAGAAGAAGCAGTCATGATAGGCGATAGCTTAAAGGATGATATTGAGCCTGCCCTAAAGCTCGGAATGAAGGCTATTCACTATCAAGAGGAGGATTATCAACACCTTTTTCTAACCTTTCAAGAGCAGCTTCTAAGACCTTAGTTTGCTCAATAGCTCCCATGCCTTTGAAGATCTTTAAGGCCAACTTAAGGGCATCCTTTGCCTGCTCAAACCGGTTAAGCTTTAGGCAACATTCTCCTATGCCAGCAAGGGCTCTACCTGCTCGATGTGGATCTTTATACTTTTCTGCAATCTCCAGGATTCTGTAAAAGTAAGGCAAGCATCTTTCATACTCTCCCTTATCCCGTAAAACATAAGCGATCTTTTCGGCAATGATGCAGGTGCTGATTTCGTCCTCAAAGTTCTCACAGATATCAAGACAGGCTTTGTAAGCCCTTAAGGCTTTCTCAAAATTTCGTTTTAAGTAGTAAATATCTCCAAGCTTTTCTAGAATGTTTGCCATCTCCTCCATGCGCCCAAGCTCAGAATAAATTTCAAGAGCAGACTCAAAGCTTTGAATAGCATCAAGAACCTGTCCCTTGACCCAAGCTGAATTTCCCTTTTCGACAAGCTCCTGAGCTATCTTCAATTTTTCGCTTTCTTCTGCGCTGTCATTCCGAGCGAGGCGAGGCTCCTCGCCTTTCCCTTCCTTCTCTTCTCTGTCCTCCATGAACTCTCCTTATAACTTTGTTACAGCATTTTATTCCACAATTAAGCAAATGTAAACTTATTGGAGTTTTATGATGGTAAAAATGTTTTTATCATTTAAAAAATCGTCATTTCGAGGGTAACGAAAAATCTCATTCTAGCTTTATGACCTAAAATACTTCAAGAGCATCAGGGAATTTTGACCCCAGGATTTAGGATGCCGTAAGGGTCAAAAAGGGCTTTTAGACTTCGCATTAGAGTAAGTTCTTCCTCGGATAGCTCCATGGCAAAGTAGGCTTTTTTAGTAAAGCCTATGCCATGCTCTCCTGAGACCGTGCCCGAAAGTTCTAACACCTTTTTGATCAAACTTTCCCTTATCTTCTTTGCTTTTTCCTCATCCCCTTCTTCATAGTAGATGTTCACATGGAAGTTGCCATCTCCCACATGCCCAAAAGCGGTTATATGAATTCCTGAGCCTTTTTCATGAGATCGCAGATAGCTCAAAAACTCTACATTATATCTTCGTGGGATAGTTAGGTCGTCTGAAAGCTTCTTACTTCCAAGTATTCTTAGGCTTGGGCTCAAAGAACGCCTAACCTCCCATAGTCTTTCCATATCAGAAGTATCCGATGAAAACTCATAGGAAAACCCAAAATCTCCTAAAGCCCTCTCTATGGCTTGAGCCTCTTTCTCAACGCAGCAAGCTTTGCCGTCGACCTCAAGGAGAAGAAGCGCTTTATCTTCAGACTTAACCAAAGGATGATTAGAAAGCTTTAAGGCTAAGAGTGAGGTTTGGTCTATAAACTCAGCAGAAGAAGGGGTTATACCCATCCTTAAAATCTGATTTATAAAACCTAAAAGCTTAGCCTCATCCTTTGAGCGAACCAAAAAAAGGGCTCGTTTTTTAGGCAAGGGAATTAGCCTAAGCCAAGCAGAAAGTATCACGCCTAAGGTTCCTTCTGAGCCTATAAATAGAGGGGTAAGGTTGTAGTGGGAAGATTTTTTTAAGGTTTTTGGGCCAGTGCGGATAAGCCTTCCACCTGGCAAGCCTACCTCTAAAGCCAGCACATAATCTTTGGTTGTCCCATACTTTAAACCCCTTGGTCCGCCTGCACCGGTTGCGATGTTTCCTCCGATGGTTGAAAAGGCGTAGCTTGAGGGGTCTGGTGGATAAAAGAGGTTATACTTTTCCACAAAGCGCTTAAGATCTCCCGTGATTACTCCAGGCTCGCAATGAACAACTCTTTCCTCTTCGTTAAAATCAAGGATCCTGTTTAGCCGAGTAAGAGATAAAACAATACCACCTTCCAAAGGGACAGAGCTTCCGGTTGTAGAAGTCCCTGAACCACGGGTAATGATAGGGCATTTATAATGGTTTGCAAGCTTTAAAACCTCAAGCACCTCCTCTTTAGTGTCTGGAAGAAGGACCGCCCAAGGTCTACCCTGAAGGGGGCTTGCGTCGAAAGAATAGGCTAAAAGCGCATCTTCCTTGGTGAGAACCTTACCAGGGAGAAGTTTCTCAAGCTCCTTAAGAAGCCTATCAAGCATAGGATTCCCGGTTCGAATCTTCTTCACCTGAGGCATTTTCAAAAGACATTCCTTGATATTCTTCAAGGATTTCGCGGGCAAGCAGCTCTATTTTAAACTTTAAAGCCCTATTCTCTGAGAGCTTCTTTTCTATGCTTTTCAGGTGATAGATGATGGTTGAATGTTCTTTTTTGAAGATCTCGGCTAATTCTTTAAGAGACCTTTGAGTGTGCTTCTTCAGAAGATAGATTAAAACCTGCCTTGCAAGCATCAACTCTTTCTTTCTAGAGTTGGAAAAAAGAGAGCTTCTTTCAATCCGGAAAAACTTGCAAACTTTTTCCACAAAAACCTCAAGGTCCTGAGCCTCTTCCTTAGCTTCAGAGACTTCGCTTAAGAGCTCCTTTGCAAGGAGAACGGTTATGGGTTCGTTTAGAAGCTTTGCCCTGGCTATAAGCCCGTTTACAACGCTCTCAATCTGTCTTATATCTCCTCGAACCATCCTTGCTAAATACTCTACCACATCGTAAGGGAAGTTATACCCTAGCTTTTTTGCCTTGAAACGGATAATCTTTTTCCTGGTTTCAAAATCTGGTTGATTTAGCCTCAAAATTAGCCCTGCGTTAAGGCGGGACTTTAAAGTGCTATCAAAGTCTACCATGTCTTTCGGGAGCTTAAGAGAGGTGAAAATGACATTTTTGCCGTAGTCAAGAAGATAGTCTAAAAGAAAAGCAAGCTCAACTTGCGTAAACTCTTTTCCAGAAAGAAAATGAACGCCGTCTATGATCAAGAGGTCGCATCCCTCTTGAATTTTTGTCTTAAAAACATCAAGGCTTCCTGATTTGAGATACTTCATAAGGTAGGTTAAAAAATCTTGAGCTGTAAAATAAAAAACTCGATGAAAACCCTTTTTATAAAGGGCGTTTGCTATCGCCTGAGAAAGATGGGTCTTCCCCAGCCCAAAGTTGCCACAAAAGTAGACTAATCCCCCTTTAGGGGGCTCCTCAACAAACCTAAGGCTGACCTTGTAGGCAAGCTCATTACATTTGCCAACTACGAAGTCCTCAAAGGTATACCTGGGGCTAAGTTTTCTTCCAATAACCTCAAGGGGAGAATAGGGAATGACCATTTGCTCTGGTTTTCCCCTCGGCACAACATGAAAATCCCATTCATGAAAGCCAAAATCTTGAGCAACAGCCGAAATAAGCTCTCGATAGTTCTCCTTAATCCAATTTTTGGCAAACTCGTTTGCTACTTCAAGGATCAATTTTCTGTCTTTTACATTTACGCCGACCTCTGAAAACCAAACCCTGTAGACCGCTTCCGGAAGCCTCTCTTTTAAAGCCCCTTTAAAAGCATCCTCTAAATTAGAAAGACCTCTCCCCACCCCTTCAATCCCCTCCTACTATTTGTTTCTACGGAACAACCAAACTTTTAATGATTCTGAGCCGCCTAAGACCGCTTAAAGAACTTGTTTTTTTCCCAAACCAGTAATAAAAGCTTACACCATCTTCCCTTCCTTTTCAAAGTTAAGGAAAAATCTTTAGAAGAAAAAAAGAACTTACAATCCCTGTTTAAAAAAGTACATAATTTCAAGAAAATTACAAATGGTAAACCTTTACCATTGTCAGGAGATAAAGTCTTTTGGACAATGGGAGCTAGTGAACTTACATAAGAAGGCAGAGAGGGCTTTACCTTTTTAAGTTTTTTTAATTTTTTCTTTAATTTTCTAATTTCAAAAATATGACAAGATTCGAAGGGGATTTTTAAATCCTTTCAAAGCAAGAAATAAAATGCCCTGGTGAGACCTCTACAAGCTCAGGGCTTAGAGTTTGGCAATTTGTTTTTTTGTATTGACACCGAGGATAAAAAGGGCAACCCCTAACCTCTTCAAAGGACAACAAAGGCTCCCACTTTAGGGCTGAAAGGCTAGGTTTTACTGGGTTAAAAGGGTCAAGGTTTACGGAAAGAAGAAGCTCAGTGTAAGGGTGATGAAAAACCTCTCCTAAGGCTTCCGCAGGGAATATCTCTACAATTTTACCAAGATACATGACAGCAATGCGGGTAGCTAAATACTTTGCCGTGTTTATGGAATGGGTGATGAATATGTAGCTAATCTGAAAGCTTAGTCTCAGTTCCTTTAGCAAATCAAGGATTTGCTTCTGGATCGTCATGTCAAGGGCTGAGGTTGGCTCATCAAGGACAAGAAGCTTAGGCTGTAAAATAAGTGCCCTTGCTAAGGCTACCCTTTGCCTCTGCCCTCCAGACAACTCATGAGGATAGTAATTAAGCACTTTTTCTGAAAGCCCAACCTTTTCTAAAGCTTCTACTATTTGGCTTAGACCCTCCTCCTTAGTTATTCCAAAATTAATGCTTAAAGGCTCAAATAGGATGTCTTTTATCCTCATCTTGGGGTTAAGGGATGAGGTTGGGTCCTGAAAAACTGCTTGAACCTTTGGTCTTAGGCTCTTGAATTCCCTTTTGGATAAAGTTTTTAACTTCTTGCCAAACCAGTAAACCTCTCCCCTTGAGGGTTCTTCAAGCCCAAGAAAAATTCGTCCAAGAGTTGTCTTACCGCATCCGCTTTCTCCAAGAATGGCTAAGGTCTCTCCCTTAAATACCTTTAAGCTAACCCCTCTTAAAGCATAAAAAGTCTTTCTAGAAAAAACCCCTACCCTAACCTCAAACCTTTTCCAAACATCTTTGACCTCAGCGATGACTTTTTGATCGATAAACTCTTCATGCATGGGTAGCATTCAAAGGGCTTCCAGGATAGGAGAGAAGGAGGCTTAAGGTGTAAGGATGGGTGGGCTTGCTGAAGACCTTTTGAGTTTCTCCTACTTCTACCACCTCGCCCTTATAATAAACCACTATTCTATCTGCAATGTAGCGCATGACCCCAAGGTCATGGGTGATGAAGATGATGCTTAAGCCCCTTTTTTGGTTCAGTTCTTTTAAGAGCTCTAAAACCTGAAGTTGAAGGGTTGGGTCAAGGGCGGTCGTTGGTTCATCGGCAATGAGAACCGTAGGATCACAGGCAAGGGCTATAGCAATCATTGCCCTTTGCCTCATCCCGCCAGAAAGTTGGTGAGGATAGCTTTTCATCATAAGCTCTGGCTCAGGTATCCTAACCTCGGAAAGAAGCTCAATAGCCCTTTTCCAGGCTGAACGCTTGTCCATTCCAAGATGAGCTTCTAAAACCTCGATTATCTGTTCGCCAATAGTCAAAACCGGGTTTAAACTGGTCAAAGGGTCTTGAAGGATGATAGAAATCTCCTTTCCTCTTATATCTTCCCATTCCTCAGGAGAAAAGGAAAGCAAATTTTTTCCTTTATAGTAGATGGCTCCACTCTCCACCTCTAAACCCGGGGGTAAAAGACCAAGGATGGCAAGGCTAGTCAAACTTTTGCCTGATCCACTTTCGCCAAGAATTCCAAGGATCTCGCCTTGATTTAGCGAAAAAGAAATATCCTTTAAAAGGATGGCGTTATCCTTTCTATTCCTGACAGTAAGCCCCTCTACTCTAAAAATTTCCATTGAATAAAAATTAAAACAGGGAAAACTTCCCCTAAATTCTATCTTCAGCCGCCACCGCAGGCTCTAAGCTCGGCAGACATTATTTCATAGGCTGTTGCCTGCCTAACATTTATTATCTCAATCCGCATGAGGACACTCTTTCCAGCCGCTGGATGATTAAAGTCTGCGATCACTTTATCATCCTTTACCTCAAGGACCTTAAAAAACCGACGAGAACCATAAGGCGTAATCTCCTCGTACCATTCCCCTTGCTTCACTTTTTCAGGATGTTTTAAAGATGAAATCTCTACCTCCTTTACAAGGTAAGGTAGATGGGGACCAAAGGCAGACTCTGGAGGAAGCTCAACCTCAACCACATCTCCCTCTTTCTTCCCAAGTATGGCTCTCTCAATGATGGTTGGAATTGGCTCTCTGCCGTAAATAAAGGAGACTTCTATCGGTCTACCAAACCATTCAGGGGTCTTATCCCCAACAATCTCCATGCTATACCTTAACTGAACATAGGAATCCTGTTTAATCTCCATACCCCACCTCCTTTTGGTTTTTTAAAGCAACAAAAATTCTAACAAAGCCATGTGAAGCCACATCTTGTTCTCTGCCTGAAGCCAAACCACTGAATTCTTCCCCTCAAGTATCTCCTCGGTTATCTCCTCATCCCGATGGGCAGGAAGACAATGTAAGACCAAAACATTACTTTTGGCAAGGCTTAAAAGCTCGGAGTTCAATTGATAGGGTTTGAAGACCTCTTTTCTCCTTTCAGCTTCCTCCTCTTGCCCCATTGAAGCCCAAACATCGGTGCTAACAATGGTTGCCCCTTCTATGGCAATTTTTGGGTCTCTTACTATTTCAACCCTTGCTTGATACTTTGTCTTAAGCTCCGCAAGAAGATTTTCATCTGGGTCGAACCCTTCAGGGCAGCAGACAGTTATAGGCAGACCAAGGATAGCGCATACTTCGAGCCAAGAGTGAGCAACGTTGTTTCCGTCCCCAATCCAAACGACCTTTTCTTCAGGGCTAAGTCTACAAAGTTCATACAGGGTCAAAAAGTCAGAGAGCGCCTGGCAGGGATGATGCTTATCCGAAAGACCGTTTATCACTGGAATTGTAGCATAGCTTGCAAACTCTTCTATGGTTTCTTGCTTGTAGGTCCTAAGCACAGCAACATCAACATACCTTGAAAGAACTCTTGCCGTATCTTTTATAGGTTCCCCTCGGGCAAGCTGAAGGTCCTTTGTCGAGAGAAAGATGGTTGACCCGCCAAGCTTCAGCATCGCCGATTCAAAAGAAACCCGGGTTCTCGTTGAAGGCTTTTCAAAGATTAAAGCCATAACTTTGCCTTGAAGGGAGCTTGGAAGCCTTTTTAAAGACTTAAGACGGAGAGCAGAATCCCAAAGAGCCAAGATTTCATCCTTGGTTAGGTCAACAACCCTCAAGAGGTCCCTTTTCCTCTTCATCCGCAAACCTCCTTTTGTGTAATTTTCTCATCATTCTTCAAATTGTAAAGAGTTTAAAGAAGAATGTTCAAAATTTCTTAGAATGTCGTTTTATTTTGACAATGTATAAGGTGGTTGTAACCGACAGTTGCAATTTTTGAAAAGCGGGTACCCGCTCACCCCTCTGAAAATGCAGGAAGGATAAATGTGACATTTTCAAATAGTAGCAACCGGCTTCTATAAAGTTCTTGACAAATTTAAAAATTAAGTTATATACTTAATCAAGATGAAAAACAAAGAATATATCCTCTCAGACTTACTTATTCTTTGCTCTTTTTGTTCCTGTTGTCCTGCGCGAATGTGCCCAGGCTGTCGCTGTTAATCCCTTAAATCCTACTCTTTTCTAAAGTTTTCAAAAAAGGAGGAGGGATGATAAGGAAAATTCATAAAGATATTTTTACATTGGTTGGAAATACCCCTTTAATTGACCTTTCAGACCTTGTTGAGAGAAACGGCAGGGTGAAACTTTATGCTAAGGTTGAGTCCTTTAATCCTGGGGGCTCGGTAAAGGATAGACCGGGGCTCGAAATAATCCTTTCCGCAAAAGAAAAGAGGCTTTTAACCCCGGAAAAAAAGCTCCTTGATGCCACCTCAGGCAACATGGGCATTGCTTATACCCTTTTTGCTCTGGGCTTAGGTTTTAAAGCTACACTCTGCGTCCCAGCTAACGCAAGCCCAGAGCGGATTAGACTTTTAAAGATCCTTGGGGCAGAACTGATAATCACCGACCCTTTAGCAGGAATAGACGGTGCCATCGAAAAAGCAAGAGAACTATACGAGAAAACTCCTGAGCTTTACTACTACGCAGACCAATACAGCAATCCCGCAAATATCCTTGCTCATTATAAAACAACTGGACCGGAAATATGGGAGCAAACTGCCTACTCCATAACCCATTTTGTAGCAGGACTTGGCACGAGTGGAACAATGATGGGCGTCGGTCGTTTTCTCAAAGAAAAGAACAAAGAGATAAAACTTATTGGGGTCCAGCCGGATTCCTCCTTACACGGCATCGAAGGATTAAAACACATGAAGACAGCCATAAGACCTAAAATCTATGATGAATCCTTGCTTGACGAGATATACTTTGTTTCCACCGAGGAAGCCTACGCCATGACCCTCAAGCTTTTAAAACAAAAAAGGCTCTTCGTGGGCGTTTCTTCAGGTGCAGCCTTAGCTGTGGGCTTAAAGGTCGCAAAATCTATAAAAGAAGGGGTGGTTGTGACCCTATTCCCAGATGGTGGTTTTAAATACATGAGCGAAAGGTTCTGGGAGGAATAGTAGTGGTAGTAATAAAAAAAGAGCTTATAGACTTTTTAGTGGATGCTCTTCTTAAATGTTATCCCTACGAGGGGTGCGGTTTTCTCCTTGGCAAGAAAAACCAAAATGGTTTGGAAATTTTTAGCATTTACCCTGTTGAAAATGTCTGGTCAAACCTGGAAGAACGAAAAAGAAGGTTTGCGATAGACCCAAGGGATTATCTTAAGGCTGAAAAGACTTCCGCTGAGCTTGGACTTGAAATCCTTGGCATATACCATTCCCATCCAGACTATCCTGCAACCCCTTCATCCTTTGATGCAGACTATGCCTGGGAAGGCTATGTCTATTTGATTTTTAGCATCGCAACGGATGGGGTAAAAGACTGCCGAGCTTATATATGGGTAAACGGAGAAGGGTTTAAAGAGGTAGAAATTAAGATGAACCCTTAACAAAGGAGGTAGGGCTATGTATGTGAAAGGTTTGAAATGCCGGGAATGTGGAAGAAGATACCCCAAAGAGCCCATTTTTGTATGTGAATGGTGCTTTGGTCCTTTAGAGGTTGAATACGATTACGAAGCCATAAAAAAAATGTTTACTCGAAAGGAGCTTGAAAAAAGGGAGCCAAACCTTTGGCGATATCGAGAGCTTTTGCCCATCGATGGTGAACCAACCTTTGGTCTTTCCTCGGGTTTTACCCCCCTCATTGAAGCAAAAAATTTAGCTTCCGTTTTAGGTATTAAAAAGTGCTACATTAAGGATGATTCTGTGAACCATCCGACCCTTTCCTTCAAAGACAGGGTGGTTGCGGTTGCCTTATCTAAGGCAAAGGAGTTCGGTTTTAAGACTGTAGCCTGTGCCTCCACCGGAAACTTAGCCAACGCCGTAGCCTCCCATTCTCGAGGGGGCTTTAACTGCTATGTGTTTATCCCTGTTGACTTAGAGCCTTCAAAGATAGTCTCTTCCCTTATCTATGGAGTGAACGTGGTGGCAGTTGAAGGAAACTACGATGAAGTAAACAGGCTCTGCGCCGAGGTTGCAATGAGGTATCGCTGGGCTTTTGTAAATGTTAATCTTAGACCTTACTATGCTGAGGGTTCAAAAACCTATGGTTTTGAAATCGCAGAGCAGTTGGGGTTTAGAGCACCTCGTCACATCGTTATCCCAGCAGCCTCTGGCTCCTTGGTTACAAAAATCTACAAAGGTTTGCAGGAATTCTATCAACTCGGCTTAATTAACGAATTCCCAACCAGGTTTTACATCGCTCAGGCTGAAGGATGTTCCCCCATTGTCCAGGCTTTTAGAGAGGGTTCAAACATCATTCGTCCTGTGAAACCTAAAACTATCGCCAAATCAATAGCCATAGGGAACCCTGCAGACGGAGTGTATGCCCTTGATATAGCTCGCAGGACCAAAGGATACGCGGAGGCAGTCTCTGATGAGGAGATAATAGCTGGAATAAAGCTTCTTGCAGAAACAGAGGGGATCTTTACCGAAACGGCAGGCGGGGTCACGGTGGCCGTTGCTAAAAAACTAATAGAAAAGGGTATAATCCCAAGGGATGAGGAGGTAGTAATCTGCATCACAGGGAACGGGCTTAAGACCCAAGAGGTCCTTGTTAATCATTTAAAATCGGTGATCAGAATAAAACCAAGCTTAGAAGATTTTAAGAAAAAAATCGAAGGAGGTGAGTAAAATGCCGGTAATCGTAAGGATCCCTACACCCCTTTTAAGTTTAACGAACGGACAAAGGGAGGTAGAAGCGGAGGGCAGAAACATCCTTGAACTGATCGAGGATTTAGAAAGACGCTATCCAGGGTTGAAGGAAAGGCTCTGCGATGAACAGGGTAATCTTCGGAGGTTCATCAACTTCTTCGTCAACGATGAAGACATAAGGTTTTTAGAGAACGAAAAGACCTCTCTTAAGGACGGAGATGTAGTCTCCATAGTGCCAGCCATAGCTGGCGGAAAATAAAAGAAGGAGGTTAACCATGCCTAAGATGTGGCTACATCTTATCTTCCCTGAAGAGCAGATAAAGAAACCTGTTATTTATCGGATGGCAATAAAGCATAAGGTAGTGCCGAACATAAGAAGGGCAAATGTAACCGAAACTACAGGGGAAATGGTGCTTGAGCTTTCTGGCTCAAAGGAAAATTTAGAAAAAGCCATCAGATATCTTAAGAGGTTAAAGATCAAAGTAGAACCCATAACCGGGGATGTAGTAGAGTAAGGAGGAAACATGGGTAAAGAAGTAACCCTAAGCAAAGAGGAAATTTACCGTTATAGCAGGCACCTTTTGATACCTGAGGTAGGAGTTAAAGGGCAGAAGAAACTAAAGGGCAGTAAAGTTTTAATAATAGGAGCAGGAGGGCTTGGAAGCCCGGTTGCCCTCTATCTTGCCGCCGCAGGAGTTGGCACGATAGGCATTGTCGACTACGACATCGTTGATGAAAGCAATCTCCAAAGGCAGATCCTTCATTCCACTGAGGATGTTGGCATCCCAAAGGTTGAAAGTGCAAAAAGAAGGCTCCTTGAAATAAACCCCTACATAGAGGTTATCACTTATAATCTTAAACTTAGCAAGGACAATGTCCTTGAAATCATCAGAGACTTTGACCTTGTGGTTGATGGGACGGACAACTTTGCCACAAGATACCTGGTAAACGATGCCTGCGCCTTTTTAGATAAGCCTTTGGTGTATGGTAGCATCTTCCGTTTTGTAGGGCAGGCAACCGTTTTTTACGCTAAGGAAGGACCTTGCTACCGCTGTCTTTACCCTGAGCCCCCACCGCCAGGGACTGTTCCCAGCTGCGCTGAGGGGGGCGTGTTTGGGGTCTTGCCTGGAGTGGTTGGTGCCATTCAAGCTACAGAAGCCATTAAGCTTATCTTAGGAAGAGGAGAAACCTTGATAGGGAAGCTCCTTCTCTACGATGCCCTCAGAATGGAATTCCGCTTTCTTAAGCTTCGTAAGCACCCAAAGTGCCCCCTCTGCGGAGAAAATAAAACCATTACCGAACTACAGGACTATGAAGTGTTCTGTGGACTTGAGCCTTCAAAATGGAGTGAAGAGTATTTCCTTTCTCCAAAGGAGCTAAAACAAAGGCTTGAAGAGGAAAGAGACCGAATAGTCATCTTAGATGTTAGGGACCCGCATGAATGGGAAATATCATTCATCGAAGGTAGCCTATTTATCCCCTTAGCAGAGCTCCCTCATAAGCTTTCATCACTTGACCCCACGAAAGAGTATGTCGTTGTCTGCAAGGTAGGACAAAGGAGCCTTTCTGCCCTCGAGCTTTTGCTCTCTGCAGGTCTTAAGGCTTACAATCTAAAAGGAGGGATCAACGCCTGGGCTAAGGAAGTAGACCCAAACTTGCCAGTTTATTAGATTAGGTAAATAATAAAGGGGGCTAAAAAGCCCCCTAACCTTAGATAAGAATAGTTCTTACACTTTTACCAGTTTAACTTTAGTGTCGTAGAAGCTAACGGAGCCACCGACTGGGTCAAGGAAGCAGGTGTTCTTTAGGTATGGGTCAACCCACATGGCGGCGTTAGCATGAATCCCTGTTGCCCTCTTGGGGTCACCTTTGATGAGCTTTCCGTCAATGTAAAAATCAGAAGCTCCTGTTGCCCAGTGTCCATGTCCGAGGGTAAAGGTTATGACACCTGGTTTGATGGTTTCGGTTATCTTAATCTTTCCTTCCATGGGCTTCTTGATACCGTTCTTTAAGTCCCATACTCCCTCTGGGTTGGTCGCAGAAATAACCTTGACTTTATCTCCATCCTTAAGCCCTAAACGCTTTGCATCAACGGGATTAATCAAGATAAAGTTTTCTGGATAGACTGCTAATAGCCAGTAATTTGTAATGGTGCGCGACTTTGTCTGAGTAATATCCCTTTGGGTGATAAGATGCAAGTCATAGCCTTCGGTTAAGCCCAATTCCTCTGGTTTCTTACCATTGACGGCCATTAAAGGAATGTAGGTGGCATAGCCGGGGTTTGACTTTCCAGTAATAGCATTTTTTGTTCCTGCCGTCTTTTCCTGGTACATATTGATAAGCTTTCCATATTTGTTCGCAACTTGTTCGCCTTTATAGACATCTTTGTAGTCTTGGAACCTTCCGCCACGGTTTAGGACATAAACAACCTTTTTAAAGTATGGACCCGCAATCCTTTTCCATCTCTCAAGGTCAAAAACTGATTTAGGAAGGTGTTCTCTAGCCTTAATAAAGAGTTGAACCTCCTCATCTGAAGCATCTGGAACTGCTGGCTCCTCCATGGCTATGTTAGCTACCATCCTGATATACATGTCATCCATGTGTTTGAAGGGTATACCCGGTCCAAAACCATTCTCTCCATAACCAGGAAGCTTTAGCTTTTCCGCTATCGCAAGGAGAAGGGATTCCCAGCAAATTGGCATCTCCTCTCCAAAAACCTTGACAGTTTCTGGAATGGGAGCCACAACCGGTTGACGCACAGGTTGGACCTTTGCTGGCATGTTGGGATGAGAGCCGTGAAATTCCCATCTTTCAAGATAACTTAAATCAGGAAAGATATAGTCGGCATACATAGATGTTGAGCCAATAATAATATCGCAGGAAATATGAAGAGGTACTTTATTGACATCGGCAAGGATTTCAATATTAGTGTGTCCAGCAGGCAAAGCATAAGTAGGAGCTGCCATGTAGGTGAAAAGCACGCCACAAGGATAAGGATAGGCATCGCCAATGGATGGGATTATCTCTTCATAAACATCAGAGGAAAGAGGATACCAATTCCTCTTGGCAGGATAGCCTTTGAACAAGGTGGTGTCTTCATACTTAACTTCGTGTCTGATTATGCTTATACCAAATGGGGTTAGCGCATTAGGCGCCATTTTCTTAAAATCAAAGGGTTGCCCCTTCTTGCTACCATCGATCGCATAGGTAGAAGCGGCGATCATTCCGCCCTTCCAGTCAAAATTACCGAGAAGAAGGTTAATGTTCATAGCCGCAGTAACATTGTAGAAACCGTTTGTATGCTGAGCTACTCCACGATGAACATCAACTGCAGCCTTCTTACCGTATTTTGTAAGCTCATTGGCAACTGCTTCTATAAGTTTTGGGTCAACATCGCAAATCTTTGCCCATTCCTCAAAGGTATGCTTCTCAGCGCTTTCTTTAAGGATCTGTAAAGCACTCTTAACCTTAATCCCATTGATCTCGGTATCCACGAATAGGTCTCCGTATACTGGGTTCTTATCATCGTTTGGGTCAAAGGCTACAGGTTTTCCATCCTTCATCACCACAAGAAATTCAAGGGTATGTTCTTTTCCGTCCTTATCTACGACCTTCTTTGGCTCAGCAAGTCCAACCTCATGAGCCCTTAAAAACTTGGTAGGCTTGCCATCCTTGTCGATTTTAACAAGCCAAGTTGCGTTGCACCAAGTAGGCTCGCCCGCTTCCTTAGCGGCAGCCTTATTAGCACAGCTTAAATACCTTGCATCATACTTTTTATTTTTGATGATCCATTGAATTATAGCCATACAAAGGGCTGCGTCTGTGCCAGGCTTTACTGGAAGGTAATACTTAGCCTTTGAAGCAAGCTTATTAAACCTTGGGTCAGCAACCGCGATGGTTAACTCACCTTTAGCCAATCTTTCAGTAATCCTCACGGTTCTGTTTGGAGGTCCATAGTTGCCGTCAAAGAGGTTTGCACCTATGAAAAGAATAAATTTAGAATTTTCTTGGTCTGCTTGCCAATAAAATTTCTTTCCTCCACCAAATTTATTGTATTCGTATTGTTCACTCATAGCTTTACAAGTAAAATAAAGGCTCCCTTGACATACAGTAGTGTGTCCATGAGTGTTTACAGTGCCAAGATATTGTCTAAAGAACCTAGCATCAAAATCACCTCTACCTGCCTTTTTTCTCCCCCACATGTAAATAATCTGATTATTCTTAGGTCCTAAATCAGGATGGTCTGGGTCGATAAGAACATGCAAATGGTCCTTAAACTTTGCTTTAAATTCCTCGACTGCCTGCTTTTTATCCTTTGCTGCCCAGATCTTTTTTACAGCATCAGCCATCTCCTTAGCAAGCTTTGGGTCCCGTAAAACATAGTAATCCTTTAAGCCCTTTACATAACGGTTCTCTTCACCGGGGACATGCTTAAAGAGATATCCACCGTTTACTATCTCATCGATGGCCTGCTCAAAGGGGATGGCAATCCATTTATTCTCCCCTCTTTTACCCGCCCTTTTCAACACCTTGGTTATCCTGTAAGGGTCATATAGGGTCTGAATACCTGCCTGCCCCTTTGGACAGATTGCTGTATCAACCTTTGCCACATCTTTTGGATTTGTGTTCATCGGCACCCAAGGTAAGGTGGTCCAGGGATTATAGGGGTTCCCATCAATCTTTACCGCAATCGCCTGCTTACCCTTCCTAAAAAGTTTCACCTTAATACCGCAACCGGTGTTACACTGTAAGCATACGGTGTAGAGCTGATTTTCTGCCTTCGATAGCTGATAAAGCTCTTCGGGAGTTAATTGCCCAGCCTCTGCTCTCTTTATCAAATCTTGAGCCCACTCAAGCTGAGTAGCTAAAAGGCTACCACCGAGCAATGCTGAACATTTTAAAAACTCTCTTCTATCAACCTTTATACCTTCCATACTATCCCTCCTTTTTATTTTTCATTTTTATTAACACCTTAAGCTATATCTATGTAAAAAACTCTTGGCTTGGTTTTGGATTTACCAAACACTGCCTTACCGTATATTGGCGTTGGATCAGTAACTTTCACCAAGGTTTTTAAGTTGTTTTTATTTTCTTGATAAATTTTATATACCAAGCTATCTTTGTCAGAAAGGTCGCCAAAATAGTTTGCTCTACCTATGCAGGTTGTAACGCACATGGGAAGCATCCCTTGAGCAATCCTATGCAAACAGAAATGACACTTTCTTGCCTTGCCAATAGGGTCCTCATCCTTCGTCCTTGACCACTGTTTCATGTATTCAAAGTTTGGTCTCTTCTCATACTCGGGAACAAAGGGGGCATTTTCTGAATGAAACTGTCCTAAATCGAGAGCTCTTACCTTATATGGACAAGCTTGAACGCATCTTCCGCATCCAATACATTCCTTGTAATCTATCATTACTATCCCTGAGGAAATCCCCTCTTTACTCTTCCAGGTTGCCTTTCCCTTTACAGGGCAAACGGGAACGCAGGGTGGATTGTCGCATTGCTGACAAGGTCTTGGGATAAAGCGCCTTTTAAGCTTGGGATAAGTGCCGTTTACCTCATCAAAAACAGGGCGATAGATGATACCTGGTGGTAGGACATTTTCTGCCATACAGCCAACTGTGCAGGCATGACATCCCACACACTTCCTTAGGTCAATGATCATTGCCCACTCATACTTTTTCTTCTTTTGACTAATCACTCTCTCTAAATCCTTTCGCATCGTAAGGAGAATGTCTTCGCTCATAAGCCCTCCCTAAGTTAACTTTTGTTTAAGTTTATTAAATAACTTATAAATCATAAATTGTCAAATCACCTTTTTTTTAAAAT
>Ga0209739_100057_pt1 | contig 50144 bp, 60 predicted proteins | sample JossMetagenome_2_FD_184729 | JGI IMG/M metagenome (GOLD analysis project Ga0209739, IMG submission 184729) | Hot spring sediment microbial communities from Joseph's Coat, Yellowstone National Park, USA - JC3_ASED (SPAdes) (version 3) | ecosystem: Environmental > Aquatic > Thermal springs > Hot...
GAGCAATTGCAACTGTTTTCTTCTTTCCTTCAATTTCAACAATATCTCCAATCCTTATTCCAAGCTCTTTCATAGCTTCAGCATCAATTCTAACAATTCCTCTATATAAATCATTTTGAATAGCTTCTGCAACTTTTAATTTTAATTCTTTTTGATTATTTTGGTTATCTTCGGGTGCCATAATTTCATAATATCGTTTCACCTTTTAAACCTAAATTATGAAAAAATTTAAATTATTCAATATATTTATTTTATTTTATGGCATTGAATATTAGAAAGATATCTGAAACCACAAGATCAAAGGTATATACAGAAGATGGATATTTCTTAGGAGAAGTTGAAGATGCAATAATAAGTGATAATAAAATATATGGATGGAAGATAAGAGTATTAGATCCTGATTTATCTAAAAGAGGAATTAAAGGAATAATTGCTCCACATCAATTAATTAAAGCAATGGGACAGATTTGGATAATATCAAAAGCAGTATATTCTGTAAAATCTACATCAGAAAAAGAAGAAACAGGTAGTAAAGAAACAAAAGAAGAAGAAATTGAAAATAAAGTAGAGGTTGAAAAAGTTGAATAAATTATCTATAGGCTGTTGTATAGTGTTTTCTTGCCTTTGAAGTAGGAGATTTTCTCTGTTCTTTTCTCCTTGGATCTGATTTTAACATATATGGATCATATTGTAAATATAATAATTTCAATTTATCATCATCAAAATATTTTACCAAACCCTTTGCAATAGCTATTCTAGCTGCCTCAGCTTTTCCCATATATCCACCACCTTTTACTTTAACCTTTATATTTACCTTTGAAACATAATCTTCCCCAGCCAATATCAATGGCTCACTTATTCTTAATCTTGCCAAAAATGGTTCATATATTTGTAATGGAATAGAATTTATTGTAACTTTACCATTCCCTTCCTTTATATATGCTCTTGCAACTGCTGTTTTTCTTTTTGCTGTAACTATTATTGTCATGTTATATAAATTTGTATACTAGATTTTTAAAATTTTCCACCAATTTGCTTTGATATATCACCCAAATAATGATATTCTCTTATTGTTCCAATCTTTAATTTATTCTGAATTAAAGATTCTTCTACCTTTTCCAATTTTACATCTTTAAATTCTTCTGGTAATCCTAAGAAAACTTTTATTTTTTTTAAAGCATCTCTACCCCTCTTATTTTTTGGTAGCATTCCATAAATTACCCTTCTTAATATCTTATCTGGTCTCTTCGGATAGAATGGGCCCTTTATCCAATCCCCCCTTTCATTTACTTTATGATTCCAATATTTAATCAAATTGTTCCATCTTCCAACTAAAACAGCTTTTTCAGCATTAAATATATATACTTCATATCCTTCTAATAAATATTTAGCAACTCTTGATGCCAATCTACCTAAGATAGAATCTGTTGCATCTATATATTTTCTTCCTATTGCTATCATATTATTATTTTTATATTTGAACCTTTTGGATTTGCCCTTAATAGATCTTCAATTGTTAATATTTTAATACCAGCCTTTTCTAATTTTTCTTTTGCATTTAATGAATATCTCCATGCAGCAACTGTAATTTTTTTATTTACCATACCATAACCAAGTAATTTTCCAGGAACTATAACAGTATCTCCATCATTTGTATATTTATTCAATTTAGATAAATTTACTTCAACCCTTTTTCTTGTTGGTCTACTTAAAAGTTCTGCTACATATAACCAAAACTTACTATTATTTTTCTTCCCTTCCTTTTTTAATAAATTTATCAATTTTCTTAGATAAATATTAGTAGGTCCAGTTCTTTTTACCATTTTTTCATAACTTATAAAAAATGTTTAAAAATTATTATTAAAGTCTTTTGATATTAAAGATCCTGTAGCGCCTTCTTCATTCAAATATTTAGATCCTTTCCTTTTATCATATGGTATCTCTGAAGATTCTGTTTCAATGAAAACAATCTGAGCAATCTTTGTTTTTGGATATATTTTAATTGGAACTTTGTTTACATTAATAATTTCTAATGTTAAATATCCTTTATATCCAGGATCAATATAACCAGCAGAGGTATGTACTATTAAACCAAGTCTTCCAATTGAAGATCTACCATGTATTTGCCCAACAATATTATCTGGTAATTCTATATATTCATATAATGATGCTAAAATAAATTCTCCTGGATGAATTATTATTGGAACATTATCATTTTTCAATATATAAAGATCTGAATATTTTCCTATATGTATTATATATTCTTTGGTCTCTATTCTTGTATATATATCATCATAATAATCTTTTATATCTATAACTTCTTTTTCCAATGTTTTAAATACTCTAAACTTATATCCCAATCTTACATCCAATGATGCTGGACCTATCATATTTTCATCAAATGGTTCAACTTTTATTTTTCCCCCTTTTATATATTCCCTAATTTTTTTATCTACTAATATCATTATACTTCTATGTATGAATCTATTATAAATTTAATTAAAGAAATAGATTTCCAATTTTGGTGGCCAGTAGATATAAATTATCATAATAAAAATAAAGGAGACTGGAGGATAGAAGTAATTATAGGAGCAATATTAACTCAAAACACAAAATGGAATTTGGTAGAGAAAAATATAGAATATCTAAAATCAAAAAATTTCATCTTTAGATTAGAAAATATAAATAATTTATCTATTAATGATATAAAAGCTCCATTTAGATTAAGAAAACTTGAAACATTAAAATCTTTATCTAATTATATATTAGAAAATTATGAAAACATTGATAATTTTTCTAAACTGGAAATAAATAAAATAAGGAAAGAATTATTAAAAATAAAGGGGATTGGAAAAGAAACATCTGATGCAATAATATTATATTCATTTGAAAAACCAATATTTGTAGTAGATTATTATACTAAAATATTCTTTAATAGATTTGAAGAATATGATAAATTGAGAATTGAAATAGAAAAAATAATTAATGATAATTTTAATGAAATATATAAACTATTTTTAGATAAATTAAAAAATATAGAAAATAAAAATCTTCCTTTTTTATCAGTATATGATCTAAATAAAAATATAAGCTATGAAGAAAAATTGACAATAATATATAAAGAATTGCATGCAATGATTGATATAAAAATGAAAAATTTAAAGTAATTATTTATACTAAATTTTCTATGGACATATATAATTATAATAAAGGTTTCGAATTATTAAAAAATAGGATAAATATAAAAGATCTTGAAAAAATTGAATATGATAGAGAAGTTGTATTAGCAGGATGGATAATAAATATAAAAAATATTGGAAATATATCTTTTATTATATTAAGGGATCAAACTGGAGATGTTCAAATAACAATAAAAAAAGATATATTTAATGATTTAGAATTTATTAAAGAATTTTCTTTGCATACATTTATAGTAGTTAAAGGAAAATATGTTAAAGGAATTGCAAAAAAATATAAGGAAATTGTTGCTGAAGAAATTTATTTAATTAGTGAACCTGCAGATAGATTACCTATAGATGAAAATTCATATTTTGAAAAAAGAATAAATTATAGATGGATTGATCTTAGAGATCCAAAGAAAAGTTTAATAATTAAATTAACATCATATGCAGTAAAATATATTAGAGAATATTTATATAATAATAATTTTATTGAAATATTTTCTCCAAAAATAATAAGTACAGCATCTGAAGGAGGAGCAGAAGTTTTTGAATTAAATTATTTTAATAGAAAAGCTTATTTAGCACAATCACCACAATTCTATAAACAGATGGCAATATGTTCTGGTTTTGAAAAAGTATTTGAAATTGCACCAGCTTTTAGGGCAGAACCATCTTTTACATCAAGACATTTGACTGAATTTACCTCTTTCGATGTAGAAATTGGATATATAAGTTCACATTATGATGTAATGAAAGTTTTAGAAGAAATTGTAAAATATACAAATAAAAAAATAAAGGAAAATTTTGAGGATGAAATCAAAAAATATTATGATGTAGATGTATTTATTCCAGAAAATATTCCAAAGATAAAAATGGAAGAAGTATATGAAATTGTTGGAAAAAATAATATAAAAGAAAATGGTGATATAACATCAGAAGGAGAAAAAATTTTAGGAGATTATGTTAAAAAAACATATGATAACGAATTTGTATTTGTAATTGATTGGCCCTGGACCGCAAGACCGTTTTATCATATGAAAGGAGAACCAATGAAAAATGGAATAATAACAACGAAAAGCTTTGATCTATTATATAATGGTTTGGAAATTTCTACAGGTTCTCAAAGAGAACATAGATATAAAATATTATTAGAACAAATAAAAGAAAAAGGATTAAATCCAGATAATTTTAAATATTATTTAGAATTCTTTAAATATGGAGCCCCAACAATGGGTGGATTTGGATTTGGTATTGCTAGATATATAAAACAATTATTAAATATTGAAAACGTAAAAGAAGCTGTATTAATACCAAGAGATCCAAATAGATTAGAACCATGATTGATTTTTATATTGTATTTGTAGAACCAGAATCTGAAGATAATATAGGTGCATTAGCAAGAGTAATGGCAAATTTTGATTTTAAAAATTTAATATTAGTAAATCCAAAGGTAAATCCTTATGGAGATAAAGTAAGGATTGTTGCAAGAGAAAAAGGATGGGAAATAATAAAGAATATGAAAATATACAATAATTTGGATGAAGTAATTGATTTATTTGATATAAATTATGGTACAACTGGAGTTTCTTCAAAAATTGGAAATGAAGTATTAAGAAATCCTTTAACTCCCAGAGAATTTGTAAATTCTATATATAAATATGATGGAAAGGTTGGTATATTTTTTGGAAGAGAATCTAAAGGTTTTAGTAATGAAGAATTAAATAAATTTGATGGAATAATTACAATTCCTGCAAGCGAGGAATATCCAATAATGAATATAACTCATTCTGCAGCAATAATATTGTATGAATTATTTGTTTCAAGAAATAATCCAATAAGAAAAGTATTTAAATTAATAAATAATCAGGAAAGAAAATATTTATATAAAATGTTTAAGGACTTTGTAGATGTATTACCTTCTCAGGATTATAGAAAACCCTTTATATATAGGGGATTAAGAAATTTAATCGGAAAAGCATTAATTACAAAAAGGGAATATTCTTTAATAATGGGAATGCTAAGAATTGCGAAAGAAAATATAGAAAATTGTAGAAAAAATAAAAATCAAACTTTATAAAATTTTGTTATTCAAATATCATAATGCCTGAAGAAACTCAATTAGTACAAACAGAAAATGTTCAACAAAATCAACAAGTTCAACAAACTCAAGAAAATGTCGAAAAGAAAGAAAATGTACAAGAATTTCATATAAAAATGAATATAAGGAAATGGATATTAAAAACACCATTAAAAAGAAGAGCAAAAAAGGCAGCAAAAGTAATAAGAGAAATTATAATGAAGAGATATAAATCAAAAAATGTTTTATTATCTGTAAGATTAAATAATTATATCTGGTCTAGGGGAATTAAAAAACCACCAACAAGATATAAGTTAAGAATAATTAAAAAAGAAGATAAAATATTTGTAGATATTGATGAATGAAGGAAAAGCAATAATAAATTATAATCCTGATTTTTTAAAGAAATTATCATCAAAATTACCAGTATTTTATAACCCATTGATGAAAATAAATAGGGATTTTACAATATTGATATTAAAATCTTATTATAATATAGTAAAGAAAAATTTAGATATTCTAGATTGCATGGCTGCTACCGGTATAAGATCTATAAGAATATTAAAGGAAATACCTGAAGTTGTAAATAAAATATATATAAATGATATAAAAAAGGAGGCAATAGAGAATATAAAAGAAAATCTAAAAATTAATAATTTAGAAAAAGATAAAAGAATAGTTATATTGAATAAAGATTGCAGAGAAATATTATTGAAATATAAATTTGATTATATTGATATAGATCCATTTGGTTCTCCAATAGGTTTTGTAGAATTATTACCAAAAGCATTAAAAAATAATGGAATTGCAGGAATTACTGCAACAGATATTTCATCATTATCAGGATCAAAATCAAGATCTTGTTTTAGAAAATATAATACAATAGGAATAAAAACTGATTTTTATCTAGAATTTGGATTAAGAAACTTTGCAAAATATATAATATCTGAAGGATTAAAATATGATATTGCATTAATTCCAATTTTTTCATATTATTATAATCATCATTATAGAATATTTGTTAAAAAAAGTACTAAAAGTAGAGATATAAATTATTTAATAGAAAATATAAGAGAAATATATTATTGTAAAAATTGTGGATATAAATCATTAGAAAATGGAAAATGTAAAGTATGTAATAGTGATTTAATTAAATTGGGACCTATATATATTGGAAAATTATATGATGAAAATATATTAAATAATATTAAGAATAATATTGATTTAATTAATTTAGATAAAGATGAAAAGAAAATAATTGATAGAATAATAAATTGTGATTCAAAAATAGATTTATGGTATTATTATGATATAAGAAAAATTTCTTCTTTTTATAAGAGAAATTTGCCAAAAATGGAAAAAATATTAGAAATAAATAATGGATGCAGGACACATTTTACAGATTATGGAATAAAAACTTTATACTATCCGAAAATATAAATATATTATGAGGTATAGTTTAATAATAAAAATAACTAAAAATATATCTTTAGAAGGTAATGATAATTTAATTTGGTATATAAAAAATTATACAAAAGATACAAATGACTTAGAATCTATATTTGAAGCATTAAAGAAATATAAAGAAAAATATAAAAAAAGGGGAAAAATGAATATAGCAGTTGTAGGAGATATTGATAAGAATATAGTTGAAAAATACAAAGATTATTTTAATATATTTAGTGAAAATGACATACAAAAGAAAATTACGGAATTCATAAATAAATAAAAACTTTTTTAATATTTTTATATTATGCCTTCTATAGAATTAAGGGAATATCAAAAGAATATATTAGAATCATGTTTAAGGGAAAATACACTTGTTATATTACCAACAGGTACTGGAAAGACAATTATTGCCTTTTTTCTTATTATTGAAAGATTAAAATTATTTCCAGATAAAAAAATATATTTTTTAGCTCCAACAAAACCATTAGTAACCCAACATTATAATAATTTCATAAAATTTTTTCCAGAGCTAAAAGATAAAAGCATTGTAATTACTGGAGATGTACAACAAGAAAGAAGAAATTATTTATATAAACAAGGAAAAATAATTTTTATAACACCACAGACATTACAAAATGATTTAATAAGCGGAAGGGTAACATTCTATGATGCTTCAACAATAATATTTGATGAGGCACATAGAGCAGTCAAAAAATATTCATATACATTTATTGCAAAAAAATTTGTAGAACAGGCAAAAGATTATAGAATAATTGGACTAACAGCTTCTCCAGGTTGGAATATTGAAAGAATAGAAGAGGTAATAAACAATTTGTATATAAAAAATATTGAAATAAGAACTGGAGAAGAAAAGGATATTAAAAAATATATGACTGGTATTGAAATTAGGAAAGTAGATGTAGAATTAAATAATGAATTAAATAATATTAGAGATTTGATAATAAAAGCAATAGATTTGAGAATATCAAAAATAAAAGAATTAGATCCGTCAATTGATATTAATAAAGGTAAAAAGGATATATTAAAATGGATAGAAGAAATTAAAAATAATTTAGAAATGAGAGGAAGAGATTATAGATTGAGAGAAATAGTAGAACTATTATCTGAAACATTAAAAATATATCACGCATTAGAAGTTTTAGAAACACAAACATTATATACTTTTATAAGTTATTTTAAAGATATTGAAAATGATATAAGAAAAAGTAGAGCTGATTATGAAGTTTTAAGTGATATAAGAATAAAAAAAGCAATATATTTAGCAAAAGAGTATATTAATAAAAACATTGAACATCCAAAATTATTAAAATTAATAGAAATATTAAAGGAAAATAAAGATAAAAAAATAATTGTATTTGCACAAATAAGGAAAACTTTAGATAGAATAAAAGAATATTGCGATAAAAATAATATAAAAGCTGAAAAATTTGTTGGGAAAAAAGAAATGAGCAGAAGTGAACAAATAAAATTATTGAAAGATTTTTCAGAAGGTAGATTCAATGTATTATTATCAACATCTGTTGGAGAAGAAGGTATTGATATTCCAAAAGTTGATATTGTAATATTTTATGAACCTGTTCCATCTGAAATTCGATATATTCAAAGAAAAGGTAGAACCGGTAGAGGAGAAATTGGAGAAGTAATAATATTAGTTACAAAGAATACAATGGATGAAAGATTTTATTGGGTTTCAATAAGAAAAGAAAAGAAGATGTTATATATAGTTAAAAGATTAAAAAAATATCTAAAAATAAATAATAATATAGAGGAGAATAATATAAATAATAAAACGATGGCCGAAAGTGTTGAAAAATCAGGGGGAATATTTAAATATATTACAGGTAGTCAAACTTCTCAAGAAAAAGATAATTCATCAAATATAATTAATACAAAATCAAATGTTCCTATGATTATTGTAGATTATAAAGAAAAAGAATCGGGGGTAGTACAAACTTTAGCAAATACGGATATTTTAATAAAATTAGAAAATTTAGATATTGGAGATTATATAATTGGAGATCTCATAATTGAAAGAAAAAATATATTAGATTTCATTAATTCAATAATAGATGGAAGATTATATAATCAATTAGAAAAATTAAAGGATAAAAAATCTATTTTAATATTAGAAGGAACTGAAGATAGTTTAGGAATAGATACAAATATTTCAGTAAATTATATAAGAACATTAATATTAAAAATTATTTTAGAATATAAAATACCAATTATAAGAACTTCGGATTTTTTAGAAACAGCAAATTATTTATATTTATTGGCAAAAAATTATAATAAATTTCCAAACATACCCGAAAAAGTAAAAAATTATGAAGATCTTGATGAAGTTAAATTAGAAATATTAAAATCTATACCGGGTATTGGAGAAAATCTGGCATTAAAATTATTGGAAAGATTTAAATCATTAAAGAATATTTTTCTAGCAAATAAAACTGATTTAGAAAATATTGTCGGAGAAAAGAAAGCTGAAAGAATTAAAAAGATTTTTGAAGAAGAATATAAAAAGTGATTGCAATTACTCATTGGGATGTAGATGGGATAGCTTGTCTATCAATATTATATAAAAAATTTGGTGATAAATTTAAAGTCTATTTTTCAAGTCCAAGATTAATAAATAACACATTAATAAAAGTAATAGAAAATAATGATAAAGAAGAAGAATTGTATATTACAGATATTGCAACAAATCAAGAAGCAATATATTTATCCTCATATTTTAAGAAAGTTTATTGGATAGATCATCATGAAAAAAATTTTAATGAAATTACATCAAGAGTAAATATCTATATAAAAAATTATAAATCTGCTGCAAGAGTTTTATCAGAATATCTAAATATAGAATTCAAATATTTAGATATTATTGATGATATAGATTCTGGAGAAATAAAAAATAATATAGAAAGAGATTTTGTAGATTATATAGTATCAATAAGATATTTTTATCCAAAATCTTATGACTTATATTTTATATCTATAGCAAAAAATTTATTAAATAGAGATATTAAAGAAATAATTGATTATAATGTTATAAAAAGATTTAGGAAAGAATTAAATGAAATATATAGAAATTTGGATAAAAATATAACAATAATAAACAAAAAATATAAGATTTATATAATAAAACTGGACAAAAATATACCATCAAACTATATTTTAGAATATATAAAAGAAAAAATAAGAGATAATCCGGATTTTATAATAACATTGTATGAAAAATCTAAGAGAGGAGAAATAAGGACATTAAATAATAAAGATGTAAGCGAAATAGCAAGATTACTTAATGGCGGTGGTCATAAATATGCTGCAGGATTTATCTTTAATAATGAAAAAGAAGTTTATGAAAAAATATTGAATAATATTTAAATTACTTACTATCAAATATCATTTATGGTTACAGCAATTTTAGTTACAAATATAACATATGCAGATTATTTGGTAGCGAATGTAGTAGGACACATATACAAATTACCAGTATATACAGTATATCAAGATCAAGGAAATATAAGTAATACAGTACAAATGCTTGTAAATGATAATGTGACAAATGTAATAATAATTGGAGGACCTGCAGTAATATCAAATTTATTATTACAAGAGCTAAATCAGTCAAATATTAGTTATCTATGGATATGGGGAACAAGAAGATATGATACTTCTGCATACGTAGCATTATATTTCTGGAATAGTTCTGACAGTGCAGTATTAATTACGAGGGATTTAGTTAATGAGCATGTAAGTCCTGATAAATTACAATTAGTTACTGAAGCTGTTCAATATGCTGAAGACAATAATGAACCAATATTAATTGTACCAAATGGTGTATTAACTGAAAGTACATTATATGCATTGAAAAAGTTAAATGTAACTAATGTAGTTATATTTACTGGAGCAAGCTCTTCTTTAGGAAATATAACAGACCAATTGAGTTCATTAAATATATCTTATGAAATATATAGTAATAATCAACCGCCAGTACATTGTCAAAATTATCTATACGTAAATATAACATCAAATACATCTTGGGAAGATATTAGAGAAATATTTACTGGAAAAATTAATGGTACTTGTATAGTACCAATGGTTGTAAATAATAGTGTAAATATAATACAAGAAATGGAAGAATTAGAACAAGAGATCGAAAATGATTATGAAATGAATAGAAATGGAGAATTAAATTTAACTGAAATTGTAGAAAAACGCATTAATAGATTATTAGAACGCCAACTTTTACTATTAGATAAGTTTGAACTATTATGTAATTATACAAATAATCAATTACCAATATGTAATATATTACCACAGTTAAATCAAACATTAATATTAACAATGCAAGAAGTTATGAGTGGAAACATAACTGCACTATTAGATACTCAAAATCAATTAGAAAATTATAATTGGGAAGTAATAAAAAATATTGGAGGACATGATGAAGAAGAAATTATTAAAGAGCATATGGAACACGTTAAAAGAGAAATAGAAAATGAAACAGAAGTAGAAACAGAAAACGAACAGATTTCGATAAAAACTAATAAAGAAACAATAAATATAACTGAACAGGGTTCTGTAACTCCAATTAGGTAATTATTTTTTAATAGATATTTTAAACTTTTTAATAACCATTAATTAAAATATATATTATTGAAATTTTATAGATTATTATGATAGAATGGTCTGAAATAAAAAATTATTACATGAATGAATATGTTATAAAAGAAATTATTGATTATTCAAAAAATAGATGGATTGCCCTAGAAACAAATAGATTGGATCAAAGAGTATTTATAAGATATGATAAAGATAAAAGACCATTAAAAATTGAAAATGAGGACGAATACAAATCCTTATTTACAAAATTTTCTTATTTAAAATTCAGAACAATTTATGCAACAATAAATTTATATAATCAAATTTCTGAAGATAAATTAAAGGATATAAATAATATAAAATATGTAACACCAATTTTTGATATTGATGGAACATTAGAAGATTTTGATATAATAAAAAATGTTGCAGAAATAATTGTTTCATATCTAGAAAAATATAAAATATATAAATCTGTATATTTAAAATGGAGTGGAAGAGGAATACACGTACATATTAATGAAAAAGCATTTTCAGAGAATATATTAAATAAATATCATCCATTAAATATTGCATTTGCAATTGTAGATTTTATATTAAAGAAAGCAAAGGATGATTTAGAAAAAGAAATATCAAAAGCAAGGGGAAAATCTAGGGAATTCAAAGTTGAAAATAAGATAGATATACAAAGGGTATTTACAGTACCTTTATCTTTTCATAGATTTTTGGATTATGTATGCGTAGTATTTAAACCAAATGATATTCAAAATTTTGATCTATCGTGGGCAAATTATAAGAATTTTAAACATAATGAAAAATGGAGAGAATATGAACCTGGAGAAGGGGATTATTTGGCAGAAATATCTTTAAAAGAAACAAAGAATTATATTGTAAATTATTTAAATAAAAGTACATTGAGACAGGAAAAAGTATCAATAAAAAGAGAAAATTTAGGAAATGTTGGAAGATTCCAGGTTATGGGATTATTACAAGCAGCAAGATATTATATATTATATAATGATATAAATAAAGCAAAGAGTTTTGGTTTAAATAGGGCAATATTTTATGCATGGGCAAAATATTATAGACCAATATATAAAAGGAGTAAAGAAAAAATATTTCATCCATATTTTAAAGAAAAAGAAGATAAAGAAATAGAATTAATAAAAGTTGGAAATGAAGAAGCACCATATAATAAAAATACAGGATATTTTCATATAGGAGATAAAGATCAAACACCAGAAGATTATGATAAAGAGATAAAAGATAAAATAAATAGTATAGTTGATTATAATATTGCATGGAACTTTGCAATGGAATATATAAAAAAATTTCCAAAGGAAGTTCTTTTGGATCAACAGGAATTTTATAAAAGAGTATATGAACCTATTAGGGATAAATTCTTTGAAGAACTATTAAAAAATAAATAATTTATTTGCCCTTTTTGTAATATTCATATACTCTTCCTACTAAGCTTTCTCCTGGCTTTAATGTTATATTTACATCTTTGCCCCATTTTGCTGGACATACTTCACCTGGATGCTCTCTTACATATTTGAATGCTTTTATTTTTCTCAATAGTTCATCAGAATCTCTTCCTACATCTGTATTATTTACTTCTATTCCTACAATAGTTCCATCTGGATCAATTATTATTGTTGCTCTGTATGCTACTCCAGATTTATAATCATATATATTAAACATCTTTGCTATTGTTCCTGTATGATCTTCACCCATTGGAAATTTAACATTTTCTAATAGTTTTTCTGTTGCATGCCATGCTAAGTGTGTATATACAGTATCGGTTGACATTGCTATAACTTCTGCCCCTTCCTTCTTTATTTGATCATATTTTTCTGCCAGATCTTCTAATTCTGTTGGACATACAAATGTAAAATCTGCTGGATAATAGAATAATACTAAAAACTTTCCTTTACTTAATATATCTTTATATATATTTATTTCTTTGAACTTTTTTTCTACCGTATCATATACTTTTATTACCAATTCTGGTACTTTATCTCCAACCCCAATATTCTGGACTTTTTCAAAATCTGTATAGTTTTCCATCTAAATAATTTATTTAAAATCTTTTAAGGTTTTTTATTCTAAAAATTTTTCCAAAAATATTTTATCAATTATCATTTTGTAGAAAAATTATTGTATATTGTGTTAATATGGTAGTAATAGTATAAGATAAATTTATATATTTTTGTAGAAAAAAATGTATATGGTACTAACAACATTCATAATCCTATTCGAAATATATACATTCTCTTTAGTATTGATAATATTATCAAAATTATTAGGAAGAAGAGCATTAATATTTATAATTTTGTTAATAATTTTACCATTGTTACTTATATTATTATCATTATTGGGTTTATCAATAATACAATCCATATTCTTATTTATTATAATATTATTATTTATAATTGAAGCATTATTATATTATTTATTTGATTTATCTCTACTAACTGTAGCAATTATTATATTAGCATCATTACTTATATCATTAATAATATATTCATTAATAATTAGTCCTATGTATGTATATTCAGCATCCTCCCAACTATTACCTATTATAATACAGAGTCCTTTATATTAAAATGAATCTATTATTTATTTCTTCTCTCTTATTATTATTAGATATATTAATAATATCAATATTTGATCTAAGATATTTAATAAATATAGATAGAAAAATAAAAATTCCAAAATATAAAGATTTAAAAAATAAAGAAAATTTATTTGTAATATTTCCAGTAAAAAATGAAGAAGAAGATATTTTAATAAAAAAGATTGAATATTTAAAAAATATAAATAATGTATATAAAAATCTAACTATATATTTTTTATTTTTGGATGATACAGAATTAAATAAAGAAAATAAATTGATAGAATATTTAGAAAAAAATTGCTTAAGAAAATATTATGATGAGAAATACTTAATATATGATTTAGATAAAGTAAAATATTATTTTAGATTAAATGGTATAAAAAGAAAGGGTGCTGCCTTAGATGATATAATAGATTATTTAGAGAGGAAATATAATATAAAATATTTTTCTGTATATGATTTTGAATGGACTGTTACAATTGAATATTTATATAAAGCTGTATGTATTTTAGAATCAAATAAAGATTTATCTTTTGTATATTGGAATAGAAGGACTGTTCCTGTAGATTATTTTCATAAAATTGTTGGAATCTATGTAGACACTTTTTTCGAATTTTATTTGCCAATGAAAAATATTTTAGATAACATATCTATGGCACATGGTTCTTGTGGTGTTTTAAGATTAAAAGATTATAAAAAAGCTGGAAAATTTACACCACATTTAACTGAAGATGCATCATTAACAGTTAGATTATATTTAAATGGTTTTAAAGGGATATATGTAAGAGATTGGATTGAATATGGACAAAATTTACCTCCAAATTTTAATATGACATTAAAAACAATAAGGAGATGGCAGACAGGTACTTTTGACGTAATTATTTCAAATTTCTGGAAAATATTATTTAATAAAAATTTGAAATTTAAACAAAAAATAAGTTTTATTCATATGTTTTCATCATTATTTTTACCATTAATTTCTTTTATATTAATATTAATTAGTATAATTATTATTTTATTCAATTTTTCATCACCTCTATGGTATTATGTAGCTCCATTCTTTTATTTTTCACAAATTTACATAATATCAATCTTTATAACAGAATATTATATAGTTGAAAAGAGAATATATAATAAAGCAAGTATTTTAGATTCTTTTTTAACATTATTAATTGGTTGGGGTATATCTGCATTGACAATATCTTATTATTTAAGAAGATTGATAATTGGTTTAGATAATAAATGGATAGTTACTATTAAAACAATAAGAAAATATAATTTTGATTATTATTCAATAACTATATATATAATATTTCTATTAATAAACATATATTTCCTTTATTATGCATATTCATCCTGGTTACTATATATAAATTCTTATAATATTTTACCATTTTTAATAAGTATAACATTTGGAGATCTTTCCATTTATATTTGGATAATTTCAATATTATTTTTATTTTATTTGCAATATAGAAGTTATAAAATGAGCAAAAAGAATGTAAAAAATCTTTTATATTTGGGAATATTAAAGGAAAAAGAAAATTTATAAGAAAAAATAAAAAATTATCTATATGTTAGAAAAGGATATTTTAATTGTAAATCCAAAAAGTAATATTTCTATAGCAACATTGTGGGCAAAAAAAGATTTTATATTTAATTCATTACCTGAAAATGTTAAAAATAAGGTAAATATAATTGGAACACTATATACAATTAATGGAATAAAATATTTAATTCAAACATTGGGAGAAAATCCACAAATAAATAAAATAATTCTATATGGACCAGATCTAACACAATCTGGCCAGGCTTTGATAGATATATTTAATAATAAAGATGAAAACACATTAAAGAAATATCATATAAATTTAGATTATAATGAAATAAAAGAAATTTTAAGTACAACAAATGTAATAGATATGAGAAATGATTTCTGGAATAAGAATATAAGTAAAGTAGAAGAAATAATTGAAAGTAATTATAAACCAAATAGTATATTTAGAAGAAAAATAAATATTGAAATAAATGAAGATATAAAAAAAGATTATGGTTATATAATTCCATTGCCTCCGGCATTTATATATGAAGAATCTTTATTTAACGCATGGATAAGATTATTAACAGAAATTAAAATGTTTGGAATTTTAAAAGGTTCTGAATATAATGAAAAACAATTAGAGAGATTAAATATAATTGTTAGTTTGGGATTATATGGAAGAAAATATGAATTAGAAAAAGAATTTGATGAATTTATTAAATTAGAAGAATTTGAAAAACATTTAAAAGGATATTTTATTGATAAAAAACCAGAAGGTGTTGATTATACATATGGAGAAAGATTTCTTAATTATAATAATTTAAATCAATTACAATATGTGATAAATAAATTGTCAAAAAATCCAGAAACAAGGAGAGCAATTATGATTACATGGAATCCAAATATAGATATACATTCAAATGACCCACCATGTGTTATATCTATAGAAGGGATAATTCAGGGAAAATATCTAAACCTTACAGAATATATAAGGAGCAATGATATGTTTAGAGGATGGCCATTAAATATTTATGCATTAATTAGAATTGGAGAATACATTGTTAATGAAATAAATAAAAGAACAAATAAAGGGTATGAATTGGGAATTGTTACAACAATTTCAGCATCAGCACATGTATATGAACATGATTTTCCATATATGGAAAAAGTATTGGAAAAATATGGATATAGAATAAAATCTTTTGTACCAGATCCAAAAGGTAATTTTATAATATATAATGAAGATAATAAAACATTTGTAGAGCATAGAAGTTATGATAATACAATTTTAGATTTTAAATTTGGATCTGAAAATGTTAATGATATATATAATAGATTAAAGGGACTACCATTTTTTACATTACATGATCATTCAATATATGTTGGAAGAGAAATATATAAAGCAAATGAATTTAGAAGAACTAGCAAAAAATATATACAAGATCAGGTATAATTATCGAATATCCAATTTTTTTATCCTTTTTAGGGCTCCTCTTAATATTAATTCTCTTTCAACATTATCTAATAATTCTTCATATGATAAATATTGAGAATAATATGATAAATTTGAAGGGATAATCTTTGATTTAATATCTTCATAATATCTTAAAAGTGTGTTTGTAGATAATGTAGCCAATTTTGTCCTTATTTCCTTTATTAATTTTTCATTTGTATTTTCGACTTTCGCTTCCATTTTAATAATTATATCTTAATAATTTATATAGTTTTATTAGGCAAAAAATTATAAATAAATTTCTTCTTGATTATCAAAAATATTATCTATTGATGTTTTTCCTTTATATTTTTTTAATATATATCCATATAAAAATCCAAACAATGTTCCACCCAGATGTGCAGAAAATCCCAAAGGTATAAATGGGTAAAATATTCCAATTAAGTTAAATATTACCCAAAATATTGCTGCATATATCATATCCATTGGAATTATTATTGGAAATATTATTACTTTCTCCTTTGGTCTCAATATTCCCAATGCTCCCAGTATACCAGATATTGCAGCAGAAGGTCCAATTCCACCAACATACGGATTACTATAATATTGAAATAAAAAGAATATATTTCCAATAATACCGGATAATAAAAATAATATCAAAAGATCTTTACTTCCATATAAATATTCAAATAATAAACCAAGAAAAAATAATGCTATGCACTCAAAGAATAATTGACTTAAATTATAATCTCCGAAAATAGATGTTATAAACATCCATGGATATCTTATAGCATAATATGGATGGAAAGCAATTAGATTTAATATTGGTGGATTCGTTAATACTATAATATATACTATAAGTAGTATAATTATTAGCCATATTGTTATTGGAAGACCAAGCAATTTGTAAACCTTATTCATATTAAAAATATATCGGAATATTTTATATATTAATGAGATTACCCAAAGATGTAAAACCAACTAAATATTATATAAGATTAGATATTGATGTTAATAATTTAGAATATAAAGGAGAAGAAAACATAGAGATTGATATAAATAAACCTACAAATAAAATATATTTACATTCAAAAGATATAAAAATAGAATTAATAAAATTGGATAATAAAAAGGTAAGTTTTAGAAATATAGATAACGAAACAATTGAAATAAATCTATATAATAAATATTATGGAAAAAAGAAATTATATATAAAATTTAGAGGAAAAATAAGAAATGATCTAATTGGATTTTACTTAAGTAAAGGAAAAGATAAAATATTAACTACACAATTTGAACCTACATATGCAAGATATTTTATTCCATGTTTTGATGAACCAGAGTTTAAAGCAGAATTTGAACTAGAAGTAAAGGTAGATAAAGATTATGATGTAATATCAAATACAGAAATAGAAAATGAAGAAATAAATGAAGATTATAAAATTGTAAAATTTAAGAAAACCCCGCCAATGTCAACATATTTATTATATTTAGGAATAGGAAAATTTGATTATTTAGAAGATAAGTATGAAAATAAGAAAATAAGAATTGTTACTGATATAGGTAAATCTAAGGATGGAGAAAATGCTTTAGATTGGGCAAAAAAAGTATTAAAATATTATGAAAATTATTCATCAATAGAATATCCATTAGAAAAATTAGATTTAATTGCAATACCAGATTTTGCTGCTGGAGCAATGGAAAATTGGGGCGCAATTACATTTAGAGAATCTGCACTATTATATAAAGAAGACTATTATTCATATAGTCAAAGATTAAGAATATATGAAGTTATAGCTCATGAATTATGGCATCAATGGTCTGGAAATTTGGTTACTATGAAATGGTGGGATGATCTTTGGTTAAATGAATCTTTTGCAACATATATGGCATATAAAGCTATGGATGAATTATTAAATGAAGATAATATTGGATCAAATTATATGTATTTTGTTGATACATATGAAGCAAAATTTGAAGATTCAACAATTTATACACATCCAATAAATGTTAAGGTAGAAAAAGAAGAAGAAATTGAAAGCATTTTTGATAGTATAAGTTATGGAAAAGGTGGAAATATATTAAGAATGATAGATAACTATCTTGGATATGATAAATTTAGAGTTGCAATAATAAATTATTTACATAAATATAAATATTCAAATGCTAGTTCTTCAGATTTATTTAAAGAATTTGAATTAATCGGGGGAAAATATATAAGAGAAATAATTGAAAAATTTGTAAATTCTCATGGTTATCCAATAATAAATGTACATTATAATAATCTTGTAATACATTTATCTCAATCAAGATTTTTATATAATAAGAAAGAAAATAAAAAGTGGACAATTCCTTTATTTTTGGATATTGAAGGGGAAAAAATGAATATATTATTTAATAAATCAAAGGGAAAGATTATACTAAAGAGAGATCCAAGATACTTTATAATTAATAGAGATGCTATAGGTTTTTATGTATCAAATTATGAAAATTTAGAATATATAGGAAATGCGATTAAAGAAAAGAAAATATCACCATTAAGTAGAGCTGTTATTTTACATGATTATTATTTATTAGCATTAATGAATAAAATTAAATTAAAGAAATTATTTGAATTAATTGAATATTATAGAAATGAAGATAACTGGCTGGTTTTATTAATATTATATAATATATTATATGATATATCATTTTACTTTAATATAGAAGAAAAGAGAATATTTGAACATTATAAAGATATATTTAAGAATTATAGTAATATAGAAATAAAGGACTACAATAGTTTAATGTTAAAAAGATTGGCATATAAAGTATTAGGATTCTTAAATGACTATAATATAATAAGAGATTCATTTAATAAGTTTAAAGAATGGGAAAAACTAAATAATAATGATAGACAGGTTATATCTGATATAATTAGTTTACATGGGGGAACAAATGAATATATGAGAATGTACAATTTATATTCTAAATCACAAAACCCTGAAGAAAGAATAATATTATTAAGAGGACTATCTAACTTTAGAAGGACTAGTATGATTGTAGATTTATTGGATAAAGCAATAGATAATTATATAAAATTACAAGATTGGAGAATATTGTTTACAAGTATATCAAAAAATCCAGAAGTTGTTTATGTATTCTATCAATGGTTTAAGGATAATATTAGTGAGATAAAAAAATATGAAAATGCTTATTTAGTTATAAGAGATGTTATAAGAAGTTTATTTGAAGCATATACTGGAAATACTGTAAAGGATATAAAACAATTTATGATAAAAAACCTGCCAAAATATAAGAATGATATAATAAAATTCAGTCATTATTCTGAAATATATACAAACTTTGTATCAAAGAATAAAGAAGATATAGAAGAAATATTATGAATTTATAAAAATAATAATTATCAATAATTTCATGGAAAGTAAAGATATTATATTAATTACATCAGCATTACCATATGTAAATAATGTACCACATATAGGACATATTGCTGGAAGTCTTTTACCTTCAGATATATTTGCAAGATACAATAGATTGAAAGGTAATATTGTATTTTATCTATGTGGAACAGATGACCATGGATCTGCTACAGAAGTAGAAGCAATTAAGAGAAATAAAAAACCTGAAGAGATTGTTAAATTCTTTCATAATGTACATAAAGAAGTATATAAATGGTTTAATCTTTCTTTTGATCAATTTAGCCAAACATCAAATAACCCTCTACATTATAAAATAGTTCAAGAATTATTTATTAAAGCATATATAAATGGTTATATAGTAGAAAAAGAAGTAGAATTGCCATATGATCCTGAATGGAATAAATTTTTAGCAGATAGATTTGTTGTGGGAAAATGTCCATACTGTGGATATGAAAATGCTAGAGGAGATCAATGTGAAAATTGTGGTAGATTATTAGATCCTAAAGAATTAATTGATCCAAGGAATTCAATTACTGGAAATAAAATTGTATTTAGAAAAACAAAGCATTTATATTTAAACTTAACTAAATTAGAGGATAAAATAAAGGAATATTTAGAAAGTAAGAAGGGTATATTTACAGATCTAGCAATAACAATGTCTTTATCATGGATAAAAGAAGGATTAAAAGAAAGAAGTATAACTAGAGATTTATCTTTTGGAGTACCAGTTCCATATAAAGAATTATGGCAAGTAACAATTAAAAAAATATTTAACAAATTATCATTTAATTCAAAGGATGCTTTTGTTGATTCTTTAATAAATGCATTAAAAGAAGAAGGTTTAGTAATAAATACAGATGAATATACAAATATTTTAAAAATTGTAGAAGAAAATTGGCCAAAAATTGATAGTATATTTAATTTATATAATCATTTTGAAGAATATAAGGATAAAGTATTATATGTTTGGTATGATGCTTTAATTGGATATATATCATTTATTGCACAAAAATTAAAGGAGGAATATTTATATGATGATGTAAAAGATGAAAATATTAATGATTTATCTTTATTAGAAGATAATGGAAAAATAATTAAAATAAAAGTAAATAATAAAATATATGAATTAGAATATAAAATAGATGGAAGTGTTTTATATTTATCCGGATTATATAGTGATTTCTTTAATTTATATAAGATATTAAAATTCCTGTTTGAAAATAAAAAAGTTATAAAAATTGTTTTAGATATTAACTGGAGAGAATTTTGGATAAATGGAAAAGTATATCATTTTTTAGGAAAGGATAATATTCCATTTCATGCAGTATTTTGGCCAGCTATTTTATTATCTACACATAATGTAAGTGATAATTATAAAGAATTCTTTGAATATACAAAATTGGATAATTACAGTTTACCATATAATGTAATTGGACTATCTTATTTAACATATGAAAATAGGAAAATTAGTAAAAGTCAAAATTGGGGTATTTTTTGTGATTCATTAATTAAATCAGAACTTGATCCCGATTATTGGAGATTTTATATTTCATATATTTTACCATATAATAAAGATTCTGATTTTAAATGGGATGATTTCCAATCTGTTATAAATAATGAATTAGTAAATAATATAGGAAATCTTACTCATAGAATTTTATCTTTTGTTAAAAAATATTATAATAATAAAATAGATGGTAATGTTAGAAAGGATATAATAAATACAATAAATAATACACTAAATGAATATTATAAATATATGGATAAAGGAGAATTTAATTTAGCATTAAGGAAAATATTGGAATTATCTGGTTATGGAAATAAAATATTTCAAGAAAATAAACCTTGGGAGAATCCTGAAAATAATAAAAGTTTAGTTAAATCTTTAGTTATATTACTAATTTCTATATATGCAATGCTATATCCATTTATACCAAATTCTTCAGAAAAATTCTTTGAATTTATAAATTATAAGGAAATATCCTTTGATAACCTTACCACTCTTCTACAATTTTCTAATAATATAGTTATAGAGATAGTTAAAGAACCGCAGGTTCTATTTAGTAAGGTTGATGATAACTTAATAAATAGATTAAAACAGACAGTAACTAAACCTTCGATAAATTTATAAATAAAAATTTATAAGCCAAAAATAAAAAATTAAATATATGGATAAAGCCGATGAAAATCCGCGTCTACTATATTTAATATATTCCACAAATAAATATATGATATATTATTCTACCTTATTTCTTTTGTTGTTGATCCTTTTGTTGTTCTGTTTTCTTTTGCTTTGCCATAATATATTATTCTATAAAATGTTTAAAAATCTTTCATTTTTTTATGACTTCAAATGAATACTAATGCGTAGTAAAACCATGAACAGATTATGTATTTATAAATAATTTATAAAGGGGTTATATATAAATATTTATAAAGTAATCAAAATATTTAGAAATATTGAAATAATACATACAATTTAGATATCTAAAGATATAATATATAAATCGATACTGGCTAAAAGATAAAATAATTAATATATTTGGAATAGTGAGAAAAATTAAAAATAAAGAAAAGAAAAAAGAATAGTATAAATTTATTTAATAATAAAAAATAATATTTTTATTGTTTTTTATTTAAAATATATTATGTCTTATGATATTATAGGTGATATAGCCATAATTAAAAAGCCATTAAAATATGATGAAGAAGAATATGTAAAAAGAATATTGGAAAAGCATAAATTTATAAGAACAATTTTATTACAGGAAACAGATGTTTTACCTCCATATAGAATTCCAAAATATAAAATTTTATATGGAGAAAATAAAACTGAAACAATTAATATTGAATATGGATTAAGATTTAAGGTAGATATTGCTAGATGTTATTATTCTCCAAGATTAAGTAATGAAAGATATAGAATTGCAAAGCAAGTAAGGGAAAATGAAGAAGTTTTAGTAATGTTTTCTGGTGTAAATGTATATCCAATATATATAGCAAAATATTCAAAGGCCAAAATAATATATTCAATTGAATTAAATCCTTTTGCAGTAAAATATGGATTGGAAAATTTAAAAATAAATAAAGTAAATAATGTTATTACATTGCTAGGAGATGTAAGAGATGTATCAAAATATATAGGTTATTTAGAGAATGGAGATGGAATAATAAAAAATGATAAAGAATATATAAAGGATATAATTGATTCTGGATTGGAAATAAACAATTTATATATTTATGAATATGATGAAATGATAAAAAATATAAAATATAAAAAATTAAAATATATTGGCGAATTAGAAAATTTAGAAAAATTTAATAAAAAATTTGATAGAATTATAATGCCATTACCAAAAGAAAGTCATACATTTTTAGAATATGCAATACCTTTAATAAAAAATAATGGAATAATACATCTATATCAATTCTTTGAAGAAGAAAAAATAAAAGAGAGAGCAATAGATTTATTAGAAAAATATTCGAATGAATTAAACTTTAAATATGAAATAGTTAATATATTAAAAGTTGGTGATATAGCTCCAGGAAATTATAGGGTTTGCATAGATTTTAAGGTTATAAAAAAATAAAATTTAAGAATATCATAAGATTATTTTATAATAATGAAAGGCGACTTCCTTACAACCCTTATTATAATATTTGGTATTATATTGGGAATTGTAGTTGTTCTATATTTATTTGTGCCTCCACAGGTAATTTTGAAACTTTTAGGAAAGAACGTTTCATCATCTAGTCCTGCATCATTTAAAATATCATATATGTACTTTACTTCGAATGGTATATATGCAATAATATATAATGCTGGACCTGATATTGATTTAAGTAATATGAAAGTTACTTATACATATAGTCAAAATAGTTATCAAACGGGTACATGTAATATAGTTACAAATAATTATACATTATCCTCAAATAGTCAAGAGATAATTGAATTAAATTGTACAGATGAAGATCTAATTATAAATAATTTATTATCGAATAAAGGATCTTATGAATTTTCATTTATGTATGGAAATACTGTACAACAGGCTCCTTTACCATTTAAAATTTTAAATCAATAGCGGACCCGGGGGGATTCGAACCCCCGACCTACGGCTTAGAAGGCCGTCGCTCTATCCATGCTGAGCTACGGGTCCAATTATAAAAATATTATGATGAAAAATTAAAATACTTAATTATCTGTATATCGATGTTTCATCATTTATCAGCAATGCCTTGCATCTTCACTATATAATATAATGTAAATAATGAAATATTAAAATTATCACATCTGTTACAAAAATAAACTAAAAATGTATAAAATTCTAAATGGGACCGCGGGGATTCGAACCCCGATCCCTGGGACCCAAACCCAGTAGCCTACCACTAGCCTACGGTCCCTTAAAAATAAAAGATTTTTCAAAAATTTAAAAGAGTTTTTAATAACATATTAAAAAATGCCACAGCATGGTAAACATAAACCTAGAGCAGTATCTATGCAATTTTGGCCAAGAGTAAGAGCTAAAAGAATATATCCGATAATCAAGAGTTGGCCTTCCATTAATAATATTCAACCAGTTGCATTTGCTGGATATAAAGTTGGTATGACACATATTTTAACAAAAGAAGGAAAATATGTACCTGTATCAATTATAGAAACTCCTCCATTAAAGGTTCTTGGAATTAGATTATATAAAAAAGATATAAATAAAGGACTTCTATCTTTAAAAGATATTATTTCTAATAATTTTGATGAACATGTTAAAAGAAAAATAAAAACATTAAAACCAAATGAGGATTTAGAAAAAGATATTCAAGATGCCGAACAACTATTAGATAAAGTTTCATTAATAAAATTAATTGTATATACACAACCATGGTTAACAACAATTAAAAAGAAGAAACCAGAAATATTTGAAATACCAATTGGAGGAAATAATATTAAAGAAATATTTAATTATGCGAAAAATTTGTTAGGAAATCAAATAAAAATAAATGATGTATTTAATGAAGGAGAATATGTAGATGTAATTGGAGTAACAAAAGGAAAAGGGTTCCAAGGAGAAGTAAAAAGATTTGGAATAACAGTCCAACCTAGAGAAACAAAGAGAAGTAAATCTGTGAGACATGTAGGTGCTAGAGGATCTAGAGGAATGAAAAGGATATTTCCAACAACACCAATGCCGGGTCAATATGGATTCTTTAGAAGAACAGAATATAATAAATTAATAATAAAGATTTCAGACAATTATAATGAAATAAACCCAAGTTCTGGCTGGCCACACTATGGAATTGTAAAGAATACATATGTAATGCTAAAGGGTTCAGTAATAGGAGCAAAGAAAAGGTTATTAATATTAAGAAAAGCAATAAGACCACCGAGAAATCCAGAAAGAATAAGCATAGAATATATATCTTTATTACCAAAGAACTAAGATGGAAGTAAAAATATATAGAGTTGAAGGATTAATATTTAAAACAAAGATTTTAAGAAATTTAAAGAAAAAGGAAGGGGTTTTAACAAAAAGAAAAGTTATTTATAAATTTACAAAAGAATTATTAGGAATAAATGAAAAAGATGTTTTAGAAAGAATATATTCATTATTTGGAAGTGCATACAAGGTAAAAAGAAATAAAATAAAAATATTAAAAATTGAAGAAATTAGTGAAAATGATGTAAAAGATAAGAATTTAAAGAAATTTATAGAATATATTAAAAATGGAAAATTCTGATGAATTATTGGAATTTTTATATAGTCAATTAGAAGCTATACAAAACAAAATATTAGAATATGAATTAATAAAGAGTTTTATTAATGAATTAAAAAAACAGGAAGATACATATATAAATTTAGGAGGATTAATATTTGTTAGAGGATCAATAAAGGATGATCAAAATTTATTAATAAACATTGGAAGGAATATATTTATTGAAAAAAGTAAGGATGAAGTTTTAAAATTAATAGATGATATAATAAATAAATTAAATCAAGATTTAAATGAAATAAGAACGAAAATAAATGAAATATCTATGAAAAAAACTCCTCAACCTTAACAATTTCATGACCAGTAGAATATTTTCCAATTATTAAATATTCTTTATTAATTTCTATTCCATATCTTAAATATGGGCTTCCAAAATTAATTGATCCTATATCAATAATATAACCTGTAATTTCTTTTACTTTTTCTATTATTTTATCATTTAATTCTTGACTTATTAATAATTTATTATTATATAATTTTGATATACTTCCAAAAAGATATTTTGTTTTTATTCTATATGCTGGTAAAGATAATTTTTCAGATATCTTTTTTGCATCCTTATCCTTTCCATGAGAATAAATTATACCATTTTTTCCAATTAAAAATATATTTCCTATTAAATTTTCTATAAAATCTATTTCAATTATATCAAAATGATTTTTTAATATTTTCTTTAATTCTTCTGGAGAATTGGAACTAATAATTATTTTATTATCATATTCTATAAAATATGGAGAAACAATTGGTGATTCTATATAATATTTTTTTATATCAATATTCATCCTTTCAATATTGTTTTTTTCGCTTTTACTTGCTACAAGAAAATCTTCAAACATATGCATTACAATACCTATAGATGGTATACTAATATAATCTGCCTTTTTAACTATCATTATCAATATTGATTATCATGAATGGTTATAAAATTTATATATTTCAGGATATCTAAAATTTGTATGAATATATTTTCGAACATATTTAGAAAAAAGGATAATGATAAAAATGTTCAAAATATTAATGTTGTACCACAACAAAATATTGTAAATCAAAATTATGCGTCGGAAATAAAAAATATTGTTAACTCTATCGAAGGTTTAGCTAAAAGTGTAAGAGAACTAGAAAACAAAGTATCTGAAATTTCAAGTAATGTCTCAAATATTGGTTCTACAATAGAAAGTCATCAAAATGAAATAAATAATATTAAAAATAATTTAGAGAAAGTTTTTTCAATATATGAAATGCTAATAAAAAATTATAATCCATTTGTAGAAGAAGAAAAAGAAGAACAAAATGTTCAGATTATAAATGAAAATAAAGAAGAAAATACAGAAAATAATATATTACCTTTAAGTAAACTTGATGACAATCCAACTGTTTCTTCAATTGTAATTGGTTGGCTAGCATATTTAGTTAAAAAATCAAATATAGAGGAAGTAGATGATGCATTAGATTATTATGAATCAATAAATTGGATAACTGAAAAAGTAAAAATAAAATTAAAGGAATATTTAAATGGATTGAAAAGTATTGAAGGAGAAAATAAAAAACTATTACCAATGGATCATATAGTAAGTTTATATATAATATCAAAACTGGCACAAATAAGTGGTTCAAATAATATAGAAAGATTAAAAGATCTATATAATGAGCTAATTCAAAAAGGATATATATCACCAATAAAAAGATGATAAGGGAATTAATATATTTATTTATTTTATTTATAGCAGGATATCTAGTATTAAATGCGTTTTTCAACTTTTATTCTTCAGCAGGAAAAATAATTGCAAATGAAATATCAAATATAACAACCCCAACATATGAAAGTCAAGTTAATTATATAATAAATCATTATAATTCTGGTAATTATTCAATATTATATTTAGTACAAAATATGCATCCTTCTTGTATAAGTAATGTAAAGGTTGGAAATGAAATAGTTAACTTTACATACAAAGTGTTAAATCAATATACAATAGAATTAAATGTAAGTTATCCAGTAAATGCTGGGGATAATCTAACAATAACATTTTGTAATGGCCAATCATCTTTATATTATATTGGTCCATAATGGTAGAATATATTAATATTTATTTAGATAGAGATGAATTTTCAAATAGAATTGGAGGAGGAATTCCAAAAGGTAGTATATTTATAATTGAAGGAGAAAATGGAACTGGAAAAAGTATTGTATGTCAAAGAATATTATATGGAGCACTATCAAATAATCATACTGTAACATATATTTCTACAGAATTATCTGTTATAGATTTTGTTAAACAAATGGAATCTTTGGGTTATGATATAAAAGATTATTTACTTAATCAAAAATTATTATTTATACCAACACTTAATTTATTTAATAAAATAAAGGAGAGAGAAAATTTAATATTTGAATTAACAAAGGAAAAATCTAAAAAATTATTGGAAAATGAATTAATAATATTAGATTCTTTATCATATCCATTAATAAATGGGTTAAATAAAATGGATTCAATAAGATTAATTGAATTTTTAAGTAAAATAAAAAATCTAGATAAAACAATTATTTTAACATATAATCCTTCAGAAATAAATAGATTTTTTGTAAGAAATATAAGGAGAATTGCAGATATATACTTTAATTTAAGGTTTTCTTCCATTGGAGAATCATCTTTATTAAAAATGATAGAAGTAAAGAGATTTAGATATCCAATGGGAATATATAATACATTAATACCATTTAGAGTAGAACCAAATATAGGGCTAATAATTGAAATATCTTCATATGTATAATGCCTGAACAAATACAAGAAACAAAACAGGAATATGTAATAAAGAGGGAAAATACAAAAGTAATAACTAGTGATATAACTACAGATTTTAATGAAGCATTGAATAAATATGAACATCTTAGAAATTATGTTAATGAAATATCATTAAAAATTGGACCTCCTGAATGGATGACTTCCTTAGATTTTTCTTTAAGATCTAGAACAGAGTTTAATATATTATATCCTGTTGGAGATCCAATATTTATTCATGTATATAAATTACCATCTGGAGAAGCATTATACAATGTAATAGAACCTGAATTAAATGATAATGAAAAGAAAAAATTAGAACAAATACAAACAAAAATTGTTAAATATGCAATAGAGGATATTAACTTTAATAATATTGAAGAAGTAAGAAGATATATAATTGATCTATTTAATAGAGTTATTGATTTCCAGAGAAGAAGATTATTTTCTGATAAAGTATATATAAAAAATCAGGAAGAATATGATAAGTTATTATATTTCTTAATTAGGGAAAGATTTGGTTATGGATATTTAGAACCATTTTTAAGAGATCCTTATTTGGAAGATGTCCATATATTGGGTTTAGGTCCAATTTATGTTGTACATAAAATATTCGGAATGCTTAAAACAAATAGAAGATTTAAAAATGAGGAAGATTTAAATAAATATATAATTAAATATTCACAAATTGTTGATAGACCGGCATCAGAAACAAGACCAATAGTTGATGCAATATTACCAGATGGATCAAGAGTTAATTTTATATATGGTAAAGATATATCTTTACATGGATCTTCATTTACAATAAGAAAATTTACTGCAAAACCATTAAGTATAACACAATTAATTTCTTTTGGTACAATTTCCCCAGAAGAAGCTGCATATTTATGGTTAGCAATTGAAAATGGAATGAACATAGTAGTATCCGGAGAAACAGCATCGGGAAAAACTACATTATTAAATGCATTGGCTACATTTATTAAACCGGATGCGAAGGTTTATTCTGTAGAAGATACTCCTGAATTAAATATACCACATAAAATATGGCAAAGACTAGTTACAAGAGAAGTTGGAAAGACTGCAGATGTATCTATGTATGATTTGTTAAGAGCAGCATTAAGATCTAGACCAAATTATATACTAATAGGTGAGATAAGAGGTAAAGAAGGATATGTAGCATTCCAGGCAATGCAAACAGGTCATCCTGTTATGACAACATTCCACTCAGGTAGTATAGTTTCATTAATAGAAAGATTGACTGGAGAACCAATAAATATTCCAATTACATTTATAGATAACTTAAATATTGCTGTATTTACAACATCAGTAACAGTAAAAGGAAGATATGAAAGAAGAGTAACAAATATATATGAAATAGAAAAATATATCGCAGAATTAAAGAAAGTTGCAGTTAGAAATGTATTTACATGGAATTCTGTACAGGATAAACATATGTTTGTTGGAAAATATAATAGTTATATATTAGAAAAGAAAATTGCACCATTAATGAAAATAAATGATAAAAGAAAGATATATGAAATATTAGATTATAGGGCAAAAATATTAAAAAAGATGGTTGAAAATCAAATATTTGATTTCTTTGAAGTATGGGAAATATTGAAGAATTTCTATATAAATGGACCTTCAGCATTACCATTTTCAGTATAATTAATAAATTTTTCTTGAGATTAATTTAATTATGGATCGGTATTAAAAAGGCAAAAATTTTTGCTATAAATAATTATGATGGATAAGAATATTATAAAATTACTTTTATGGAAAAAACCAACAATAGAAGTATTGAATGAAGAAAAGGCAAATAGGATAGATAATTTTAGACATTATATAGGATATGAAATATCAGGATATGTCCATTTAGGTACTGCAGTTGTATCTGGATATAAATTAATTGATTTTATGAATTTTGCAGAAACAGAAGTATTTTTAGCAGATTGGCATTCAGTAATAAATAATAAATTAGGAGGAGATCCTGAAGTAATTAAGAGGATTGCAAAAGGATATTTTACTGAAGCAATGAAACAAACAATAAAATCTCTAGGTGGGGATCCAGATAAAGTAAAATTTGTTTTAGCATCAGAGATATATAATAATGATTATTGGGCAGAAGTAATTAAAATTGGAAAAAATACTACATTAAATAGATTATTAAGGTCTGTTACGATTATGGGAAGAAAATATGAAGAATCAATGCCATCTGCAAATATAATATATCCATTAATGCAGGCTGCAGATATAATATTTCAAAAAATAAATATTGCGCATGCTGGAATTGATCAAAGAAAGGCACATGTAATTACAATTGAATATGCTGATAAAATAAATTATAATTTAATTGCAGTACATCATCAATTAATAACAAATCTACAATTACCATATGAAACATTTCAAAAATTAAAATCTGGAAATATAAAGGAAGCTAAGGAAGAATTATCCGAATTAAAAATGTCAAAATCAATACCAGGTTCTGCAATATTTGTTCATGATAGTCCTTCAGAAATTATTGATAAAATAAATAAAGCATTTTGTCCTCAAAGAGAATTAGAATTCAATCCAATATGGGAAATAGTTGAATATTTAATATTTAGGGACCAGGAAGGTTATGGGGTAATAAAATATTTATATGATAATAATTTATATAAAATAGAAAATATTGAAAAAATAAATTATGATATATATGAAGAATTGAAGAATAAAAATAAAATAAATTGGAATGAAGTATATAAAATAATTGATAAAGAATCTAATGAATTATATAAATATTCATATAAAGATATTGAATTTGAAATAATTAATGAAAAAACTGGAGAAAGAAAAATATATAATAATTTATGGGATTTAAGAAAAGATTGGGTTGAAGGAAAGATACATCCAATGGATTTAAAGAAAGCCGTTGGAAAATGGTTAGCAAATAAATTAGAGCCTGTATATAAATATTTTACTGAGGGACCTGGTAAGAAATATAAAGAAGAATTAGATTCTGTTAAGATCACTAGGTAGTTTCATTTATAAATTTTTTTATCAATGATAATTTATGAAGATTGACAAAATGATTAACAATTTAATCATGTTAATCAGTTTGTATAGATTACATGCGAAAAAATTATTTAATAAAATTCAAGATAACGAAGCAAAAATGTTATTATTAATGTCATTTAAAGATAATGATATATTAAATATTTTGGAAGATATTACTGATAGAAAGAAAATATTTGATGAATATATAAGAAATAATCAAATAAAGAAAGCTTACTTAGTATATAAGGATATTGAATATAAATATAAGTTAGCTGAATCAATATTATATAATAGAATTGAAGATTTAGTTAAAATAAGAGCTTTAGATATTGTAAAATCTAAAAAGAATTAATCTTTTCTTTTTACCTTATATAAAGGTATTTTTCCTTTATATGATAAATATATATAGACATCTATAATAATTAATATTAATATAATCAATGTTGACATGTAGTATAGATTTTTATATGGTAAATTGATTAATGTATTTGCTACTATTGCAATAACTATCAATGTAATTATTAAAGAAATATAAAGTTCATATTTTGTTGCATACAATTCTTCCTCCATTAATAATTGTTTTATAAAATATTAAAAAATCTGAGCTCAAGACCCTCATCATTTATCAGCCGATGAGTTTTTCTTCATTATAAAAATATTATAAAATTTTATTTAAAAATGATCATTTATTTTCCAAATCTATGTAATTATATCTATTTAGATAATATTTTCTTAATTTATTCCTAAAGAATAAATATAATAATGTATGAGTAATTCTTTTTATAATATTACTATCTAATATTGTTAAATATTGGATATATTCTTTTATAGATATTTTATAATTTGTATTATAAACTATATTTAATTCCATTTTTAATCCTATTATATAATCTAAAGCCCCTTTACATTTTAATCTTTCATAAATATATATAAAATCTTTCAAATGTTTTTCAAGACTATCTTTACTAAAACTAATACTTGCACTTAGATTATGTCTTCTATAATATGTTAATCCATCTTTTATCTTTATTATTTTACCTTTAGATTTAAAATAACATATTAAACTATTATCAACAACAAAATATATATTCCTTAGATATTCTGCCAATTCATCCTTATTCTTTGTATGAAATATTATTCCTATTGTTCCTCCAACACTTACTAAATCAAATATTTTTTCCTTAATCTTTTTTATAATACTTTCATTTTCTTTAATTATATTTCCATTTATATCTATTGGAATTAATCTATGTGCAATCATATATTCATCATCCTTAATATTTTTTACTATTTCAAATATTCTACTAATTTTATTTTCAGTAAACATATCATCATCATCTAATAAGAATATTAGATTATTTGAAGATACTTTAATACCTTCAGAATAATTTCTACCAACATAGTGATTGGGATCGTTAGGATCTAAATTTATTATCTTATGATTAGGAAAATTTTCTTTAATATAATTATCTATTTTTTCATCTTGATAATATTTTACAACAATTACTTCAATATCATTTAAATCTATTCCTTTTTGATTTTTAATACTTTTTAATGCATCTAATATATATTTTTTTCTTAGATAATCGGTAACTACTACTGAAGCTTTCATAAATATAATAAAAAATAAAGATTTTTAAATTATTTTTAGATTTTGAAAATATATTTTAAATTAACTCTGTAAAACAGTATACAGATATTTGACAAAAATTTTCAAGAATTTTATATCATGCCTCTAATATTTAAATTATTTAACATACATCCGGAGAATTTAAATATAAGTCAATTAGATTATCAAATAATTAGTATGGATCGTTCTTTAATTATTCAGTTGTTAATTTTTATCTTTGACTTTATAATTATAGATATTTTATTTTTAAAAATATTTATTTATTACAATTACATAACTATAGCATAAGATAAGTCTATAAATTTTTCCTATATAGTAGTAGTATGGACGATCAAGAACCACATAAAAGTCCTAAAAATATATTTGATTTAATAAAAAAAGGAATTAATAAGATAATACAAGAAAAAAATAAGAAAAGTCAACTAAAACATAATATAATACAACTAGATGAATTATTAATCGAAATGACTGAAAATGTAAGAAAAATGGCTAATCTAACTGAAATAGAAAAATCTCGCACAGTAATATATTTGTATTTCAATGATAATGACCTAAAACTTAAATATCGTATTGCAACAAGCATTTATAATAAAGATAATGTAATTTTGTGTTATTCAGACTCAAAAGATTCACCTTATAAAATTAAATGCGTTAATTTTGGTGATATAGAATCTGAACCATTTAAGTTATTTTATTTACCTAAAAGCATTTCTTTCATAGGAGATATAGAAAACTTAATTCTAAATATATATTATAATATATTAAATCCAAGAGCATGTACGCATATAGATAAGCAATATATGCTTATAATAACAGAGTTTTATACGGATTCAAGCATGCCAATAAAAAAGAATCCAAAAATAAGTATATATAGTAATAAATTAAAATATAACTATCGTAGATCTAATATTACAATGGCTTGCGGCCCTTATGACCCTTCTAAGTTACAACTATTTTAGCCTTTATTATATTTTTTATTTCAAAAATGATTATATTATTCTAGCAAATTAAAAAATTTCTTAATTGATAGTTTTGTAAAGATATTTAATAAAATATTATGAAATTATTTGATAACAACAAATTATGATTCTTATATTCGATCCATTATGTTTTCTATATCTTTTAAATCAAATATGATTATGATTAATCTTATCAAAATTTAATCAAAACCATATATAATTATATTCTACCCAGGACCCATCTTAAGATCTATTCAGAAACCATAACAGATAACCTACTTTACACATTTAATTTTTACATTTGTTTTTTCATAGACATTAATGATTGCATAGCGTCATTTCTAATATTACATCAAGTTAGACATTGGCATCTAAAAGATTAGAAGCTCTTATATAAACATTTAATGATTAAATAGATTATAATCGGAAAAATTTATAAACTTAATTTATGAATTAAAGCTATGGAGGATTCTAATAGAATAAAAGTTTTCTTTATATTTAGTCTTTTTTGCAATTGCATTTTGGACATGGTTCTATTATAATATAAGTACTATAATAAAAATATTAATAAAAAATATTTGGATAGTAGGATTTCTTTTCATAATTGACTGGATTGTACCCTCGATATATATTTATTTTAGGGCTAATAGTTTAAATAAAAATGCCTCATTCTCAAAATCTTTAGTTGCTAGTTTACTTTCAAATGTGGTATATAGTTCAATAAGTTTAATTATTTTCTTTCTTTTTCCATACATAAATCAAGTTTTAGTAATACCTATTCTTCTTATAATAGTTATTACTCTTCTTATAGTATTTATAATCATTTATGCATATATATTTCAAGTTAATTGGATGGATGCATTTGAGATTGCTTCTACATATGCATCAATATCAATAATAGTAATAATTATAATTGTTTATATTATAACTTTTAATCTAGATTAATCATCTAAAAATATGATAAAAAATCTATATAATATGAGTTCCATGACGGATAATTTCTGTTATGCGACATAACTAAGCCAACAATAACTATAGACCTAATACTCTTTTTAAAACTGTGACAAAATTAATATTAAAATATGATGTAGCTCTTTAGTTGTTAAGATAGAAGTCTCCAATAAACCATAAATATTATTTCTTCAAGAAAGATATTAAAAACTTTCTATATTAAAAGCTGAAGCAAAATATATCAAAACTTCTTCAAATTAGAATTAAATTTAGTTTGTTGAATTCTTCTTTAACTTTTAAGAAATCAGAGTCCTTAGTTACTAAGGTTAATCTCCTATTTATTGCTTGGGCTGATATTAATATATCGAAGCTTCCAATCTCCTTTCCTCTATCTTTTAATTTTTTATAAATTCGTGAACCTATTATTGCATCCTTCTTAGTAGGTTTTATGATTTTAAATACTGATAGGAAATCGAGGATTTCGCTTTCTTTAACCTTACCTAGTAAGATCTCATATACAGTTAAAGAACTTACATAGAAATCCTCTGAATTTAAAATAACTTCCTTTACCTTTTTATTCCCTTTTAAATAATCAATAATTGCTGAGCTTTCTATTAATACTTTCATCACTCCTCTTTCTCATTTCTTTAATTTCCTTCTCCAATTCTTCAGCCTCCCCTTCACTTAATATGCCAAAATATTTCTCCAACTTTTTCTTCCTCAAACTTAATGATTCCTCTATTAACTCCTCAATTATATCGCTAAAGCTTTTATTACCTTTTATCTCATTCAACTTTCTATATACCTCATCTCTTATCACTATTGTTTTCATAATATAATTTTATTGATTTATAATTTTTTATAGATTTATATGCACTATAAGTAGATAAACTTTTAGATAAGTATACTGTATAAATATATTTGTCATAAAAATTTTTCACAATATTCTTTTGGAAGAGCTAGATCAATAATATCATGATTATATTTAACAATAGTAGGATATATAGCAATAAAATATGACGAAAGATCAAAAATAAATGAATTACTAGAAGAAGTTAGTAGTTATTATATTATTTTCCTCTTTTTACACCTATTAATATTCTTCAAATTCATATCTGTCTCTAGTATTTCTTTTAGTAAGAAATTTTAGATATTTTCCTATATATATAATAAATATATTTGTAATTCAGTGATTTTATCCCAACTGGCCTAGATAAATCTAAATTAATCTTAAATAGAATGCTAGTAATTTATTAAAGTTAAGTTATCCAAAGTAGAAGTTATATGTATCTGTTTATTATATTTCAAATGACTTAACCCAATACTATCTGAAAATCTAAAAATATATTATTAGCAACAAATCATAAAATAAATATAATTAGGCAATTTAAATACACCAATAATAAACCATAATACACTAATTATAGTTGCCATAAGAATGGATTTTCTCCAATTCACATTAGGTATATATCTATAGATAATCGAAACTGCTATGAAAGCTACAACTACTCCTATAAAAAATGCCACATTATTGTTTTCTAACATGGATAATAAGAAAGAAATTATAATTATTATAAAAGATACTATTCCTGGAAATAAATTAGCTATCAGAGTCCTCAAAAAAGATATATTTACATTAAGAAGTTTAGCAATCAAATAGATAAGTATTGTAGATAGTATCAATCCTAATATAAACAACTTTATTATTTCGTCAATATATATTGCCATTTCTCCTACTGGAGTATTTACCGTAAACATTCCCCACGTTACTGGACCGAATATTGGTGTTATAAACGCTATATTATAGAATATCATGGGCAATTTTTGATTAAAGATAAACACTATTATATAAGCTAAAATAGATATAACAAAAGCTGCTCTCCAACCCACCTTAAACGCAGTTTTATAGATAATTAAAACTGCTATAAAATTTATGATTGTCGCAATTATCTGAATCACCCAAATTCTCCAATAAATATGCCATAGATGAAGGTTACTCATCATTAAAATAAAAAGAGAAAAAGTTAATTCTGACCTTATTGTAATTATTATAAAGGATACTATTTCTGAAAGTATAGTAGCACCCAAAGCTGCTTCAAGTGATATATCTTTATTAAAAAGTTTAGCAACTAAATAAACAAGTATCGAAGTTATAATCCACACCAATATAAGAATCTATAGCATTCCTGCGATTCCGAGTCCAATACTTACTGCTGATAATATTTCTATACTACTCATTCTATAAAATATAATTCTAAATTTTATATTTTTTGGCTAAAGAATATTTAATTTTTTATTTTTTTGATCTATTATATAAAAATTTTTATAATAAAAAATTTACATTATTAATGCAATTCCAGCAATTAAAAAAATAGTTCCAAGAGTTATATTGACAATAGCTCTTTTAATGAACTCTTTTCGATAAAAATTTAATAAATGCACTTCTAAGATTCCTGTAGACATATCTGGAACAGTAACCTTTACTGGCTTCATATCTATCATTTCTCCAGTATCCGCAAATCCTCCAATAATAGTATAATCTTCATTAATTGGAATATATTGTTCTACTAAATACAAATGATTTTGATTCTCATAATTCCATGAACTTATTTTTACTCCTGATTTATTATGAAATATAGAATTTTTTAATTCCCCACCAAATACATATCTTTTTAAATTTCTTATTATATCCTTCCCTATTATAAATTCGTAATTTTTTATATAAGATAGATTTGCTTGAGTATTATTATTTGCAGCATATTTTATATATGGCAAGATTTCATCACTAATTCTTTTGGCATCATTAAAATTTGATAATTTTATTTTATGATTTTGTGAATTATTTGGTATTATTTCAATTATATTTGTTCTTACATCAACAATTGGTGCCTTTTCTAAATCTACTGCTAAAAAACCAGTTCCATCTGTAAATAATGCAGGTATTCCAGCACTAAAGCCATCCACAAAATCAGATTCCCAATATACATTTTCTCCATCACTCGTTAGATATGTATACCAAGTAGAAATAGAATAATATATACAATCCTGTCCACTTATTGGAGTTTTTAAAGGTTGGGATCCATAAGGTATAAATCTTCCTTTAACCTTATCTAAACCATAAGTTGCAATATGAATTTTAGAAACTGGGGTATTATTTAAAATATTATGTATCATATATTTCTTAAAACCCATTATAATTAAAACAACTCCTATTATAATTAAAGAAACATATAATACTAGCTTTAATATTGAAAAAAATTGCGGATAATATTCTAAGTAACCACCTATTATAGTAAAATAAACAAATAAGAATACATAAACATTATGATCGTCATAACTCTTTACTTTAATATCTTTTGCATATGAAGGTATATAATTATGATATACTGTCTTAGTACTTGACAAATTTTTTATATGGGTTACATACATATAAACGTTGCTATAATTTTTAGTTTTATTTTTTTGTTTATTATCTTGTATATATTGAGAATTTTGATTATTATTTTGATAATTTAAAAAGCAACATTATTTTGTTGCATATTTAAAATTGTAACCTTGTAGATACATCTTGTTTTTCTTCCTCTGGTACTTTATATAAAGGCATTGGTCTTATACCAGCTATACTAGCAACAATATTATATGGTATTTGCTGAATTCTTGTATTTAATAAAGTTACTGCTTCATTATAAAATTCTCTTGCATCTGCCAATTGAGATTCCAATTCCATAATTGCTTGTTGTAATTGTATTACATTTTGATTAGACCTTAATTGTGGATAATTTTCCATTACTGCAAATAGATATCTAAAAGCTCCTGTAATTTGATTTGATAAATTTATTTTTGATTGTATGTCATTTGATGGTAAATTCATATATTGAGTTCTCATTTGTGTTAATCTTTCAAGAACTGTTCTTTCATATACTAAATAACTACTTACTGTTTCTACTAATTTTGCTAATGCATCATGTCTCTTTTGCAATAATACATCTATATCATACCATGCCTTTTCTGCATTTTTCTTTAATGCTATTAGAGAATTATACATTGCTATAAAAAATCCTACTATTAATATTAAAATTACTACTAGAATAATAAGCCAAACTTCCATAAAAGGAATAAAAATTTTGTTATTTTTAAAATTTGTTATAGATTAAAGCTGCGAAAAATATTATTAAAGAAGCTATACAATGATGATATAAATGTTTGTAAGTAAGGTATACTAATACCAAATATAAACAATATCAGAACAAAGATAATTATTATTATAACAGCTACAACCAATATACCAAAAGCTGCCCCCCAACCTACATTAAATACAGACTTATAAACACCCAAAATTGCTATAAAAGCTATAACCATTCCTACAATGTATAATAAAGAAACTCCATATATCTTTGAAATATAAAAAGAGATTATAACTATTATACTAGCTATTATTCCTGAAATTAAAGTAGCACCCAAGGCCCTTGAAAAAGATGCATCACTATTAAAAGCCTTAGCAGCTAAATAAATAGGTATTGAAGATATAATCCATCCCAATATAAAAACCAATATAGATTTTGCACCAATTTGTGCTATCATTGTTACTAAATCACTCATTTTATAATAATTTATCATCAAAATATAAAAATATATTTTATAGAGATATTATTGCATTAATTAAGATTTTTCCATATTTTAATAAATATTAAGATAATTTTATATTGATCTTCTATCTTTTACATTGTTTTTAGTTGAGAAATATTTAAATTTCATAAAATTTATTATGTTTTTATGTCAAAAACTTTAAAATATATCTTTTAAAAATTTAAAGTTTTTTTCATGATATTCCAGATAATAAAAGAATATGATAAACATTTTTGTTTTAAACTTTTCAAAAATTTTTATTTTTCATAGTTTCAATATTTTATAATGGACTTATTTAATATATTTCATAAAGAAGATATAATATATTATCAAACCTCTATAAAAGCTATTATTATACACACCCTCATCCAGAGTATCGCGAATATAAAGGAGTTTTACGTTATTCTTCTTTCCTGCATGCATATGGATTATAAAAAACATATATATCAAATTCTCCTTGTTTCTTTGAATTCCCATCAAAAGAAATATTATATTTAACCTTTATTTTATCACGATATACTACTGATGGAATTACTGTTGAACCTAGTTTTGTTCTTTCTCCAATTACCCCACTTAATTCAATGGCAAGAGAATTAATTGGCTTACTGAAAAAATTATCTAAGACTTTTATCTCTCCGAATTTTTCCTTTATATAGCTTTTTATATATTCTTCCATACATACTAAAGCCTTTACTACTTTTGTTGATATCAAATACTTGTTATTAATATGATATCTATCAATATCATCTTCTACCAGAATATCTTTATTATTATCATCTCCAACTTCTATTTGCAGCTTATATTTTGAAATTTTATATTCTTTTTCTTCTTTAGATATCTCCATACTTTCTTTATATGATTTTATTTCCATTCCTATATTATTAGCAACAATTATATGAAGATAATTAAGCTCTGCACGTCTTCTAAGCACTAAACCACCAATTAGCTTATCTAATCCACCTATTTGTGGCTTTCCAATATAAACAACTATTAGATGTCCTCCCAGACCTCCTCTTATTACCTTAACAAGGTCATAAAGCTTAATAGTATCTCCATAAACTATCTTCAATCTATATTTACACCTAAAACCACAGTCTAATAGATCTACCTCTCCGATTTTTATATAATTATAAGTCATACATTGTTTATGGGAACAATTTTTATAAACCTTTCTTATTATTTTATTTTGTAGTAGTAATATAATTTAGAAAATCCATATATTAGATAAAAGAATAATATTGCATACTTTTTTGAGGTTTATTTTCTACAAATTCGATTAATTATAAATCTATTTATAAATATTTCTCTTTTAGATTTAAAATATTTTTATTTATCAAAGACTCTAACTTAAAAATGGAAAAAATATATAATGAAGACCTAAAATTAATATCTACAGAATATGATGTAAAAAATTTGTTTAATAATGAATTTGAGAGATTTATAATTGAAGAAAGAATTGACCCAATAACAAATTTTAAGATAAGAATAAATAAATCTATAAAAAATAAACCAAGAACTTATGGAAGAATATATACAAAAAAATCAAAATGCCCTTTTTGTGATCCTGAAAAAGAATCTCCCGATTTTGAATTTTCAAAGAAAATATATATTGGAGATTCTGTTCTTTTTTCAAATAAATATCCATATGGAAAATATCATGCAGTATTGGTTCCAAACTATAAAAAACACGTAAAGAGTTTTTCCCAAATAAGTTATTTGGATCTTTACAATTCATTCATGTTAATAAAAGAATTCTATGAAAGAGTACCTGAAAGGAATTATAAATATATATTTATTAATTTAAATAAAGGATTCTCTGCAGGTGCATCACAAGAACATTTACATTTCCAAATATTGATTGAAAAAGAACCAACAAATTATTTTAAAATTTATCTAGATAAATCTAACAAATATTTTGATAAATATAAAAAATTCTTTATAGAAGATTATTTTAACTTTGAAAAACAATTAAATGAAAGAATAATATTGGATGGAATAATAAAGTTATGGTCCTCATTTGCTCCATTTAGGAATAATGAATTAATTGGATATGTTGATACATTTGGTATATTTTTCCTATCTCAAAATAAATTTGAAGAATTCATTAAAACATTATATAATATTTTAGTTACATATGAAAAATTATATGAGAACTTTAATTTAGTTATATTTGATACAACATTATTAAGAGAATCAAGATCATACCCAATTATTAAAATATCACAAAGACCTCTATTTGATATAGGTTATATGGAAATTTGTCATTTAGAATATGTTGTTTCATCAATACCTGAAGAAACTGCAAAAGAATTTAAGGAAAATTTAGAAAAAATCTAATAATTTACTTGCTTATACACCCAAAAACTAAATGCATAGCCCTCTGGATAAGATAACCCGTCCTTTCCTCCTATAGCCCTATATACATAAACAGGTTGCTCTTTAGATCTAACCTTCTTTGAAATAGACTTTCCAAATATACTACTCTTATTAATTTCTTCAAGTATCTCACTATAGTTGGGTTTATTTCTTCTAAAGTATATTAATAATTTTGAATAATTTTCTAAAGGATTCAAAATCCCAAATTCCAAGAGCATATTATACACTTCAATAGCGGTCATCTCTATATTCATTGCTATCTCTGCTATTTTCTCCAAATTTTTTCTCACTTCTTTTATATTATTATTATACTGAAAGTAGTAAATATTTTCTGTATAATCATATTTACTAACATATATAATCACACGACATGAGTTACAAATTTTTTTATATCCCAAATCTAGTATTTTATTCTTATCAAGGACATAGCTCTCTCCACTATATCCCTTATATTCATTATCTTTATCTCTTAAATTTATTTCTATCCAAACATATTTTCCCCAATAACCCAAAATAGATGAATATTTAAACATTCTTCTAAGTATATAATCCAAATTTTCGAATAAAATTTTTTTATCACTCATAAAGAATAATTATTACAGAAACCCTTAAATACATATCTTAAAAATGAATAATTAATAAAGCAATTTTTAATATATAATATCTTAAAGAGCTCGGAGGAAAAATAGAAAAATTAAATAAACTAATGAATATAAAACTATTTATTTCATATAATATTTCTTTATATTAATAAAGTAAGTACTTACTTTATCAAAATTTTAAAATATCCTTCTTATCCTTAATATATCATATATCTAAATCTATAATCTTTTGAATGCTCATATTGTTCATCTATATCTATATATTCAAAAGAAATTGGCTTACCTGTTTCTGTTTTATCTAAAGAGGATCTTCCAAAAAAGATATTTTCTTCAAATTTATTACTTATTTCTTCACTTTTAACACAATCTATATTTCTATTAAAGTATATACGTGCTATTTTATAACTAGAATTTAAATTGGGATCCAAATATAGATATATAGTTATTTTATATACTTCCATACTTCTAAATTCTATTTTCTTTATTATTTTTTCTAATCCATCTTTATCAATTCCTCTTTTTTTTATTAAATCATCAAGAGATATTGAATATCCATCTTCAATAGAAAATCTGCTGGTATATATAATATTTTCTAAACACGAACGACAATTTTTATTTTGCTCGATTTCCTTCACTTTATCTGGCTTCACAGCAAAACCTTTTCCCTCAAATTCATCACCATTGATTTCCATTTTTATCATAATATTTTTTATTCCCGACTCGCATGAAAATTTATACATATATTTTCTTATTTCTTTTAAATCATTATATAAAATCTCTTTTAAAGCTCCTTCGAAACTCATTAAAGATTATTTATAGAAACATTTACATATTTTTTAATAACTTATAGATACCAAAAAATTTTTTTATATATGGCAATATTACTTCCCAGGACATATGAGATTTTTATATTATTTGGTAATAATTTAATAGATTATAAAAGAATTAGAAATAATATAAGGTTTTTAGAAGAATGGACAAAAGATCTTAAAAAAGAATTAAATAATCAATATAAGATAATTTTTGATAGATTGGAATCTTTAAAAGAAAATAGGGGAAAAATAGAAAAATTAAGTAAAACAATAAATATAAATGGAATAAAAATTCCAATATATTCAGATAGAGTAAATAGAAGTATAAGAATAATATTTTCTGTATTTAATAATACAAATAAAATTATTATTTGGGGAATAGATTTTCATGAAAAAGCATATGGAAAAATAATAAAGCATGCTGAAGGTTTTATAAAAAATCATAAAGAATTAATATTAAATTTCTTGGGATAAAACCAGAACCTAAAAAATTATGGATATAACCAACTACCTCTCAATCTTGGGAATGGTTGTGTATCCCTAATATGATCTAATTTACATATCCATCTTAAGAATCTCTCAATACCCAATCCCATTCCAGAATGTGGAACAGATCCATACTTTCTTAAATCTTCATACCACCCATATGCGCTTATTTCTTCATTTCCAACTTTAACCTTTAATTTATCTAATCCCCATTCTTCAATCTTTTTATGTAATATATCATGCCTCCATTCTCTTTCAGATCCTCCAATTATTTCCCCATATCCCTCTGGGGCAAGTAAATCAAAGTTCTTTACAGTTCCATCTCCAACTTCATACATATAAAATGCTTTTACTTCCCTCGGATAATATGTAACAAATACTGGTACATCAAATTGTTCTGTTAACAATCTTTCTTCATCAGATCCCAAATCATCCCCATATTTTATATTTACTCCCAGATCCTGTAATTTCTTTATTACATCTTTATATGTAATAATTTTCCATGGTTTTTCAACAAATTGCCTTAATTCATTTATATTTCTTCCTGTAATATTTTTTAATTCTTCAAATTCAGATTTTCTTTCCTCAATTGTTTTTTCAATTGAATATTTTAATGATTCCTCCATAACCTTAATAATATCTTCCATATGATACCATGCAGCTTCAATTTCAAAATGCCAATATTCATGTAAATGTCTTTTAGTTCTAGATAATTCTGCCCTAAATGATGGTGTTAATGAATAAACTTTTTCCAATGAAAATATTAATGCTTCTAAATATAATTGTGCAGATTGAGATAAATATGCTTTATCTTCAAAATATTTTACTTCAAATAATTCAGTAGTATTTTCTGCAGCATTTCCAACCAATATTGCTGGTGTTACTTCATACCATCCATCCTTTATAAACCATTCTCTTAAATTTACAATTAAACTATGCTTTATTTTTAATATATCTGTAAACCACCTTGTCCTTATCCATAAATGTCTATATTTTTGTATTGTATCTATATCTTCATCCCCCTTTAATGGAAATGGTTTTCCATAATCATATACTTTTATTTCTTTTACTTCTATTTCATATCCTCCAGGTGCTCTCTCATCTTTTCTTAATATTCCACTTACTTCTAAAGAACCTTCAATTTGAAATTTTGTTGCATCTTCCCATGTTTTTTGATCAACATTTTCTTTTTTTACAACTGCTTGTATTATTCCAGTAGAATCTCTTATTACAAAGAAAATTTTATCCTTCATATCCCTCATTCTATAAACCCATCCTTTTATACTAACCTCCTTACCCAAAAAATCTTCCTTCAAAATATCTTTTATAAATATTGTTTTCATCATAAATTCACTCATTCCGACTTTCCATCAATATTAGATATTTAAAAATATTTATAAATGATAAAGAATGAAAGCTGTAAAGGTAATTATATATGGAAAAGTCCAGGGTGTTGGGTTTAGAAATTTTGTATTCTTACATGCTAAAAGATTAAATATTAAAGGATATGTAAAAAACAATCCTGATGGAACTGTAGAGGCTGTTTTTGAAGGAGATGAAAATAATATAAATAAAATGATTAAATTATGCAAAAGAGGACCTGAAAGGGCTAGGGTTGATAAAATTGATATAAAAGATATAGAAATTAAAAACTATCAAGATTTTAGAATAATAAGATAAACTTTATATAATACTAAAGATTTTTATATAATTATGAAAAAGAAAAAAGATAAAGAAATTTCACCAGAGGAAGAGGAAATATATAAAAAAATTGAAGATATATACGAAAAAATTGTTGAAAATCTGAAGAAAACTTATCAATTAAAGAGAGAAGATGATGAAGATAAAGAGAAATTTGAGAGAGAATGTACAAATATGCTTGAATATGAAAACAAATTATATAATTATTTAGATGAATTTGTCGGAAATATTGGTAGATATAACAAAAAAGATTATAAAAAATTAAATAAAGAATTGAATAAATATAAAAAAGCATATAAAAAAAGCTTAAAAAATACTTTATCTATATTTAAAAAAATAATTAATAAAAGAAGAAAAATAAAAGGATATATTGAAAAGACAAAAAAATTAATAGAAGAATTAGAAAAATATAAGGGACCGTAGTCTAGTGGTTATGATGCCGCCCTGACTAGGCGGAGGTCCGGGGTTCAAATCCCCGCGGTCCCACTTATATCTTTTATTTACAAATAGTGATATATGAGTGATTTATTAGAATATATAAATTCATATATAAATCCAGAAATTTTCAAGATATTAGAAAATAGTTTTGATGAAAATAAGCCATTTTTAGATGTTTTACTTAGTAGACTTTCTTTAATATTATATAGAACAGAATTATTAAATTGTAAAGATAATATTTGTGAAAATATATTATTCAATTACTCATCAATTCAAAGTTATTATTCTATTGAAATACTTAAGCAATTTGGCTTAATTGAATGTCAAAAAATAGGAATATGTACTCTATCAAACAAGGGTGAAATGATATTAAGAAAATATATATTAGAAAAAGATTTGTCTAATATAGTTAAAGCTAGATATGAATATAATAGAGATAAAAATCTATTAGAAAAATTAAGCAAACAACTAATTTTGTCTTTATGTTAAAAATCGCAATACAGAAGAAATGGTTTATCCTTTCCCCAACCAATATTTCATCTATTATTTCATTATAAAAAAATTAGATGATGGATTAAAAAATAATACTCCCTATATTATAGAATTTTTGGCGGGAAATAAAAAACTAATATCACTTGTTTCTCTTTTTCTTTCAAATCTACATTACCCTAATTGGTCTTTTAGAGAAGATTCTTTAATAGAAATTATAGAAAAAATTGCAGGCAAAAGTTGCGTAAATTCACTTTTTGCAGCAAAAAGAAGAAAAGAATATATTATGTCTAATGTACTTGCCAACATACCGCGTTTTGTTATTAAAGATAGAAGTAATTCTGTATATAAGAGATATAAAATATCGGAAGAAGGAAAGAAATTTGTTGAATATATCTTAATGCAGATTTATCCTATAAAATATTTTCATAGAGAATAAATAGAAATCCAGCGTAATAATTAATTTTATATATAATTTCATCTTTATAACCTTTATTCTTAAGTAGTAATTATAATGACATCTTCAATGCTAGATAGATTATTAACGGAGATTCATGTAGAAAGCTATAAAGAAAATCAACCAATATTGCAAACAGTTATTAAAAGATATCCTCTCTCTCTTTTAATGAAAATATATGAAGGAAATTTATCTGAAGAAGATATAAATTTATATAAATACCTTCTTTCATATCTTGTTAAGAAAAAATTATTAATAAGGAAATATGATAAATATTATCTAACAGATATTGGTAAAGAAATAATTAAAAAAATTGAATATGAATTAAAGTTATTGAAAAATATTAATAAAGAAGATTTAAATATAAATATAGACGATTTATTGAAATATATTTGCAAAAACATGCCGAAAATTAAAAAATCATCATTACATAATTATCCTTTATTTTATCCAATATATCTATATTATGACCACCAGGAACCTTTTACACTGTATTTTATAGGAAGAGGAGGAATAATATTAATATACTTATATAGAGAAGACAAATATTGTAAAAAATGTAAAAACTGGTGGTCCTCCCCACAAAAAATAAAAGAATTCTTATTTAAAATACCCAAATGTCATGATAATTTTGGAGATAAATTGGATATTAGTCCTTTAGTAGAATTTGGACTTGTGAATCGTGAAAAAGGAAGAGGGAATTCCTCAAGATATAGATTATCAAAAGAAGGCTATAATGTTACAGAATTTATATTAAAAAATCTATCAATAATATATAAATATTTATAAAAGTATGATCTTAATAATTTAAACAATAACTCCATACCAGCGAATCTATCCAAAAATTTAATTAAAGATAAGATATTAAAAATATATTTTTATTTTTTACTATAAAATAATAATAACCATGAAGATAAGACCTCCATATAATAATATAAATACAAATAGAAATGGTCTATATCGTTTATATAATGAGTCATTGGATCTTGCTAAATATTCCTATAAAAAGAGGATATCAATTTTACAGGCATTAGAAGAAATAAATCCATCTATTAGAAAAATTTTGTATATATTAGGAAATGGAGAAATAAGAAAATCATCAGAGTATATAAAGGAAATAAATTTACTAGGAGAAAGAGAATTGCTAGAATGTAATGATAATTATTGCGAAGTTAAACCTCGGGGTACTTCCCTATATAAAAAATATGAAGATGAAAAAGATACTCTCGAAGGATATTTAGAGGACTTTTACAAGGTTGGATCAAAAACAGATATTATAAATGTTACAAGTATTGGTTTAGATAGTTTATTGAAATATATTGAAAAAAATGGTTTTCCTGAACCAAAAAGAAGAAATATAGATCCTTTTGCAGAAATATTGTTTATAGAACAACCAGAAAACTTTACAGCCCGTATTTTAACTACAGAATATTTATTATTATTATTAATATTATATAAAACTATTTTACCATATAAAATTAACGGAAAATATACAAACTACTATATAACTGGAAGAAGAATTTTAGAAGAAATAGAAGAAGCTAAAATAGCTCTAGAGCGCTTCCCAGCACAACCATTAATCGTTCATGGATTACTAGAAAAATTACCAATAGATAGTGAAAGAAATAAATATAGATTAACACCAATCGGAGAAGGGGTTGCTAGACATATGGCTCTACATGCATATGCATATGCGTATATATCTAAAAATATCTAAATAAAATATTTTTTATGGGAAAAAATTTATTAGATGAAAGATATTTAGAAAATTATTTGAATAAACTGGGTATATCATTCCAAATTATTAAATATGAAAAACCCGTTATGTCTGCAAAAAATGCTGAAGAACATAAAGATGGGATTATTGCAAAAAGTATTATATTAATTTGTGATAATAAACCTTTATTATGTTTTTTATTGGGAAAAGATATGATTGATTTAAATAAAATAAAGAAATATTTTAATTGCAATGAAGTAAGATTAGCTAAGGCAAAAGAAGTAAAAGAAATTACTGGATATGATATTGGTTCGTTACCACCCATAGGTTTAAAACAAAAAATAAGAACAATTGTTGATAAAGGTATAATAGAATTAAATGATGATCAAATAATATATTGCGGAGGAGGATCACATTATCATTTATTAAGAATTTCAAAAAAGGATTTACTTAAAATTATGGAATATGAAGTATATGATATTAAGGTCTAATTTTCTTAAAAACAGCCTTTAATGGTAAAACACCCTTTTCATATTCTATTTCTGCAATTTTTACTGGATTATATCCTATTCTTTCTAAATCCTCTTTAGATAATTTTACCATCATTGGGGCCCCCATTGCAATTTGTAATGCTCTTGCACCAATTAATCTAGCCAAAGCAAACTTAGAAATATCATTCATTGTATCTTCTTTAATAAATAATCTTTAAGCTTTTCCGCTTCTGATAATAAATTATTAAATTCTTCTAAAGATATTGAACCTGATTTTCTTGTTTGTAATGCATTTATTTTATCTGATAATCCAATATGTATAATCATATCTGCAGCTTCTTCTTCATATTTATTTGGATCTACAATAAATTTATCATCAATTTTTGCAAATGAAATCATTACTGGAATATTTTTATTTAATGGTAATTTTTTATTTGTTTTATTTTTTGGATTTATCTTATATTCAC
>Ga0209739_100058_pt1 | contig 50000 bp, 63 predicted proteins | sample JossMetagenome_2_FD_184729 | JGI IMG/M metagenome (GOLD analysis project Ga0209739, IMG submission 184729) | Hot spring sediment microbial communities from Joseph's Coat, Yellowstone National Park, USA - JC3_ASED (SPAdes) (version 3) | ecosystem: Environmental > Aquatic > Thermal springs > Hot...
CGCAACTACCCCAGCCGCCACAGCCGCCATCAAGAAGAGGTAAGCCTTGTGCTCATCCACCCAAGCCAACACCCGCGTCACCGCCTCCACAAACAGCTCCACGAAACGCTGAACCGTCACCTTCACCTGCTCAAATACTTCTTTAGCTACCTCGTAAAGCGTTTTGGCGGCTTTCTGCACATACTGCACCGCCTTCCTAAACCGACCCACCTCCACAAGCGCCACGGCGGAGGCGACAGAAGAAACAACAGCCTCAGAATAGAGGCCGTGATACGCAGAATACAACGCCGCCGAGAGCCCGGCTGAGGCTACTTCTCTGCGTCTACGCCACACCTCCATGCGCCGCTTTAAAAACAACTACGAGAAAAACAGAAATCTCCAGAGAGCACAGCGAGGCGGAGATAGAAAGCCGCCTAAGCCGGCTATTAGGACTGACCCGGCGGAGGAGCTTCTGAGGGAGTGGCCGAAGCTTCAATCCTTCGGCGTTGATTGGGTTAGGAAGTGGCTGGATCTTAGGGATAGGCTAATCGAAATCGCCAAGGTTATGCGCAGGTACCCGTGGATGGTGGATGTGATAAAGCAGAGGCCGGTGGGCAACCCGCATCCGTACATGGTGGAGGCGTACGTGGCTGTAGACGGGTCGGAGGCGTGTCTCTCCCTCACCTCGTCGAAGGCGTACTGCACCCAAAATGGCGCGGCGAGGGAGACAAGGCTGGAGCCGGCCTTCAGCAGATACGAGACATACGAAGACAAGAGAGGCATACCGCCCCAAGGGCCTGCTGGCATACACCATGGCGGCGAAAGAATACTTGAAAATACTCTAGCCGCCTTTTTCTCCAATTTTATTTTTGTGTTTAAGATATCTACGTCCTAAACTACAAACTTAATAAGTTTTTCAAGAAGGGAGGAGGGCTATCCTCAGCTTGGTGCCTCCCACCCTCACGACTGCTTGCCTACCCACGTTCTCTACCTTTACCAGACGCTCCCCTCCCCCCTCCACAAGATACGTCCCGTTGCTACTGCCCAGGTCCTCCACGACGACGCCGTTTGAAGTAACGATGAGGCGCAGGTGCCTTCTCGACACGGCGGGGTCCGGCACAATTACCTGGTTCTCCACGGCTCTGCCCACCGAGATTACGGCCCCCGGCGTGCCTACCTTGAACTCGAAACGCCTACCCACAAGGGATTCGACTGGGCTTTCAAGAACCTCAACGACCAAAGAAGCAGAGATGGATTCTTTAATCTGCGCCGTCTTCCTCGTGGTGGCTTCAGGCTTGTAGGCGCCGCAGACCTTGCACGTCAAAACATCGTCGCGGTTCTCTGTGCCGCATACAGGACATCTCCAAGGCATCACCCCCCGCCAACCGTCTTCCTTAAAAACGTAACGAGCTCGGCGGCTGTGGGCCTTTCTGCCGAGTCTAGGCGCAACATCTTGAGCAGTATTTCGTCAAGCCACGGGGGCACCTCGGCGTTGTAGGCGCTCGGCGGCGGGATTTGGTATCCGTTTTCCACAAAGACGTTGGGGTTTATGCCTGTGGCGGCTTCGTATATTACGCAGCCGAGCGAGTATATATCAGACGCAAAAGTCGCCATCCCCCTCTTCACCTCCGGCGCCGCGTAGGCAGGCGACATGTAGCTACTGCGCACGTATCCCCCGCTCACCACCTTCGCGATGCCCATATCGCCTATTTTCGCCGTCTTCCTGTCCCTGGTAAACATGATGTTTTCAGGTTTGATATCTAGGTGAACCACGTTGTGCCTGTGGATGTCGTAGAGGCCTTGGGCCAGCTGTCTAAACAGCTCCACCACCTGCCCCGCCGGCAACCTCCTGGCGGTTCTCAGCAGATCTCTAAGCGTGCCCCCCTCCATGTACTCCAGCAGAATATACGGCGGGTTTTTTAGATACTGAGCAACGTCTCTGTACCCAACCGCGGGCAGATAGACCTCGTAGGCCTTCACCACGTAGTCCGACTCTATCTCCAGGTATCTATTCATCTCTTGGCCAAATATGCGCAGTATACCCTCATCGCCGGCCAGCGGAGAGCCGTAGTCGTCCACGTAGCGTAGTATCTTCGCCGCGTAGACGGCCCTCCTCTGCCTCACCGCTAGGACGTAGCTAAACCCGCCAACCCCCAGGAGCTTGATTACCTTATATCTGCCGCCCAGCCAGGAATAGAGCCACCCCACGGGGGCTAGAGGCGAGAGGTACAGCACCCTTTTATACGTCAGTACGTAGGTCAGGACAAATGCGGCAGTGGCAACAAGCCCCAGGGGGTCTCCAGCCGCTAGTAAATACGCCGCATTAAGCGCAGCCACAGACGCCGCAAACAAAGGCGATGCATCCACTAGGGCCAACACGCTACCTGCAACTATAGACACCGATATGGAAGGCGTCGACGATAGGACGGCCGCTGGCACCAGCAACCAATATGCACGATCTAGTCTAGGCGGCTTAAAGGTATATAGGTACATTAAAAACATGGACAAACCTGTAAACACGCCATCTACAATATAGTATATATATATAAGCCTTTCATCCAAGTAGTACTCTGTAAATAAAAAAATCTTAACTATAACTGCAATAACAAACATGATTATTATAATGTTTTTGTATCTATCAAACAGCGCTCTGGAAGAAACCAGCGCCACCAACAAAGAATTCGCAAAAACCGCCACGTGGTCCACAGAAAGAATTAACAGTGACGCGGCGAACACGGCCCACAACAAGGCTACGTAGTGTCTATAGAGCCGCCAGCCGAACACCGCGGCTAGAAGTGCCGGCGCCGCTGTCAACGTGTCCCACACCGGCAACTGAGAAACGCGGAGATTTAAGTATACGTTTAGTAGACGTAAACGGTTAATGTATTTAATCTGCTATTCGAGAGGAGTCGGTGTTGTTTGACAGATACGGGAGGCCGTTCCTGAAAGTTCGGTACGTGGTCAACGACGAGTGCAACTACAACTGTGTCTTTTGCCACTTCGAGGGCCAATTTAGGCGACAAGGAGCTTACCTAACCGCGGAGGACTACGGATTCGTCTCGTCGGTTTTTGCCTCTTTTGGCGTTGCCGACTTCAAAATAACGGGGGGCGAGCCGCTTCTGAGACGCGATATAGACCTAGTGGTGGCGAATATAGCGAAGGCCGGAGCCCCAGTCACGTTGACTACCAACGGCGACTTGCTGAGGAGGTGGGCGGAGAGGCTGAGCGCCGCCGGACTGCGTAGAGTAAACGTGTCGGTACACACCGTGGAGCCCGATAAGTACTCAAAAATTACAGGCGCCCAGCCCGGCTTCCTCAACGAGGTTCTACGCGGCCTCTTCAAAAGCAGGGAGCTTGGCATATCGATAAAGCTCAACGCTGTTGTGCTGAGAGAACTTAACACAGACAGGAAAAGCGTTAAGGAACTCGTCAAGCTCGCCTCGTTGCTGGGTGCATCTCTGCAGTTCATAGAGCTCATGCCCAGCGGACAAGGCGCAGATGTGTTCAACCAGTTCTACGAGCCGGTGGAAACCGTCGCAAAAACCATCGCAGAGTTGGGGGGGAGGCCTGTTGGGCTCAGAAAAGAGCTCCACAACAGACCTGTGTTTATTCTAGGCGGCGTCTCCATAGAACTTATTAAAAACTACCGCAACCCTACCTTCTGCAACGGTTGCTCCACCATGAGGCTCACAAGCGACGGGAAGCTCAAGACGTGCATCTACGCAGAGCCCGCCGTGGACCTGTTGCCGCACATCAGGAACAGAGACGTCGAGGGGTTGCTGTACGCCGTTAGAAGCGCGTTAGCCCAGCGGGAGCCGCGGTTCAAGCTCTACTCCTCCTCGTAGTAGGGAATCTCCTCCTCCTGCGCCTGCTCGGACTTGTACTGCTCCAGGGCGGACAGCAACTCCGAGAACTTTGCCTCCCACGTCTTAGCCACCTGTTCCACCTCTCTGCTCATCGACTCGTAGTAGTTCAGCAGAAGCTTGCCGATCTCCGTGAGCTCCGTCACGCCCCGCTCCTTGCCTCCGCGGCGCGACTCCACGAGCGGGACGCCCAGCACGTCCTCAAGCTTCTTGATATATGTCCAGATGAATTTATAGGAGTAGCCAAGCCTCCTTGCGGCTGATGCTATAGACCCCGTCTCCTCCAGCGCCTTCAAAATGTTGTAAATGCCGGGGCCCATGAGCTCGTGACCTTCCTTATCAACCCAAATACGCGTCTTTACGCGAACCCCCACACAACCCCGTTGGCTTGTATTAAAATACGTTGTTTACCGCCGACCGCGGCTGATTTGGGAAAGGACAGCCCACTTCCCCAGGTAGTCGCCTAGCCTGACGAGCTCGTTTAGCTTGGCCGTCCTCTCGCCGCCCATGATGCCGGTTTTTATCACCTCAGCCCCGAACCCCACCGCTATGTGTGCAAGCGTTCTGTATTCTGTGTCTCCCGAGCGGTGCGAGACCACGGGTCTTATGCCGTATTCTCTCGCAACGGCCACCGCTTGGTAAGCCCGGAGGAGGGTCCCTATCTGGTCAGGCTTAATTATGACCCCAGTGGCGGCCTTGAGCTTTCCGCCCTCTTCTATACGCTTCGGGTTCGTCACGAAGAGGTCGTCGCCTACAATCAGCCTGTCTCTATACTTGTCGGTCAACTCGGCAAATGCTTGAAAGTCCTCCTCGTGAAAGGGATCCTCCACATACTCTAAGTCAAACTCCTCGATCAGCTTCCCCACAAGCTCCAGTTGTTCCCGGGGCCCCCTCTCGGCCCCCTCGTTCCTGTAGATGTACCTCTCCCCATTCCAGAGGCTCGACGCGGCGACGTCAACGCCGAGCCCCATCTCGATGCCCAGCTCTCCGCCGACCTCAGAGGCAACCTCCTTCAGGATCTTCAGGGCCGTACGTGAGGAAATGCGCGGGGTCCAAGCCCCCTCGTCGTTCTTGCCGCCTGTAAAGGAGCTGTCTACCTTCAGGATGTGTTTCAACGTCTTTTTATGAACCTCCACGTTGGCGTAAACTGCCGTGAAGATATCCGGCGGGTTGAGCGGGATGACGAGGAATTCCTGTATGTCGGGGCCCAGCCCCCTGCTGTGTTTGCCGCCGCCTATGACGTTGCCGAGGGGCAGAGGCAACTTCCTCGCATATGCACCGCCGAGAAACCTGAAAAGCGGGATGCCCAACGCCGCCGCGCCGGCCTCAGCCGCGGCGAGGGAAGTCGCTATAGCAACCGCGCCCCCGATGCGCTCAAACCGGGGGGTGCCGTCGACCTCCTCAAGCTTGCCGTCTACCGCATACGCCTCAGTGACGTCGAGCCCCACAACCTCCGGCGCCACGAGCTTCTCAAACGCGGCCAAGGCGGCGTCTACGCCTCCCTCGGGGAAGTAAGCAACCTCGTTGGCGCCCCTAGACGCGCCCGCGGGAGCCGCGGCTCTGGAAACCAAAACCTCGCCGCTCGACGGATCCTCAGCCGTCAGCTCCACCTCGACTGTGACGTCTCCGCGGCCGGTAAAGATTTTCCGTATCCACAAGTCCTCGATCTGCATATATCACGAGATGTGATAGGTTTTTATCTTTCCCCAGCGCCTACTCAGGGAGGATAACCTTCTGCTGAGCCGTAAAGACGCGCCTGAAGCCCTCCTTCTTTGTAATGGTGATTACGTCGATGCCCTCGCCGGAGCCTGGGTCATTCCTGATGGCGGCTTTCACAGCCTTTATGGCGAGGTTGACCGCGTCCTCGAGGGTTAAATCCTCCCGATACCCGACCTCAAGCGCGCCCATGGCGTAAGGCGAGCCGCTACCCGTCGCCACGTACTTCTCCTTTGTGACGGTGCCCAGCCAGTCAGTCATATATAGGACGGCCCCCTCCTCCTCGTCCACCCCTCCTATTATCGAGTGGACTAGGTATATGTAGGGGCGGGAGTAGAATAAGATAAGAGACACGTAGTTCACCAAGGCGCGAATAGGTATCGGCTTTTTGTACTCCATCTTGTACTCCCGCGCACGTAGCGTTAGGAAAGACAGCACCGACTGGAGGTCGGCGACGCCGCCGGACATGGTGGCGGCCACGTGGTCGTCAATCTTCCAGATCTTCTCCCCGCGCTTATGGGCGACGTAGTAACCCGCCGTCACCCTCTTGTCTGTGGCGAGGACGACGCCGTCTTTCACAGCTATTCCAACGGTAGTGGTCATCGAGGAGATGTTGAAAATGCCTTATAAATGTTGGCGTGCTAACCCTTTAGCTCTACTTCCTCTATGAACCGCACCTTCTTCACGTTCTGGAATTTCGTGGAGACCTCCGAGGCATACTGAAGAAGCACGCCGCCGATGCGCTCATACAGCAACACCTCGGCCGGTAGCGTCACAGTCAAGACGTCGCCTTCAAGCGCGGCCTTTAGTTTGTCCTCAGACACCCGGGGCAGATACAGCCTAAGAAGCGCCACTGCCTTCTCCTCAGTGGTTGCGAGTCTCTTGACGACTTTGCCTCTTACCACGAAGGTCTTGCCGGCGAGCGGGTGGTTGAAATCCAGCACGACGCGTCCGCCAGATATGGAGACCACCCTGGCGCGTTGACCTTCGAAATCCACCACATCGCCGACGCTTGGAACCACGCCGTGGCGGTGGAATTCCCTAATGGATACTATCTTCACCTTGCCGGGGTCTCTCACGCCGTATGCCCTCTCAGGCGGCACCTCAACCTCGAAGTCCTGCCCCTCGTCGGTGTTCAGTAGCGCGTTTTCCACGGGCTCCCAGAGAGGCGTCTCGCCGAGGATTACGAGGCGTGGGCCGTACACCTCCTCCGGCCTGTAGATGCCAGCTTCTTTGGCGACGACCTCCTGCGTGGTCTCTACGACTTTGTTCTCGTCCTTCTCCACTACGGTGTAGTCGAGAAGTATGTAGTCGCCTTTCGCAAGGGGCATATCACGCCGTGGATTCAGCCTTTTCTTGGGCCTTGCGCCTCTTTACAAGCCTAGTTATGTACCCCGCCACTCTGTTTCTCACAGTTTTGCTGGGGATATCCGCAAGCTCCGCGACGGCTTTTTTGTTCTCCTCGAAGTTGTCAGTAAACCTCTCTGGATACATTTCGAGGAGCTTCTCTCCGAGCGACTTGATGTATCTAGGCCTGACGCGACCCATGGCGTCGGAACCTGTGAGATATATAAATTTACACGGTATGTCCACTTATACCCGAGACATGCTAAGCTCCATCTAAACAAATTCGTCAGATAGGATGTCGCCTATCACAAATCCGCCGGGTTCTAATTATCGTCATATGTTGAGGGCCTGGAGCATCATGGGTGGAGATCTCTATGCATCTTTAGCTACTCAGTAAATTCCTCGAGCCCCTACCTGTTTAGAGGTTTGCCAGGTTTTCAAATTGGCGAAATGCTCCCTTTCAGTCCCCGGCCTATGGGCGGGGCTCACCGCTTCGTCTCCTCAAGCCACCTCGCTATGGCCTCTGCGAGTTCTGTATAGCGCATGAAGCCGTCTAGGTGCTCTCTGCCGCATACAATCTCTATGGTGCCGTCGCTCCTCCGGCGCATCTTTGGCTTTACGCCCGTCAGGGCCTCCACTAGTGCCGAGAGCCTCTCGGCGTCTGCCTACCTGCCCCCAGGCGCATCGACGCTGGCATAGGCGAAGCCCACGGCCGCGTTGAGCTTTCCATACCTGCCGTAGGTAATCGTGTATTCGCTCTTTACGCCGTCTACCTCCGCCGTAAACCTGAGTCTCAGCAACTTCTTGCCGTCTCTGCTTACATCGAACTCGGCCCAGCCGCCTAGTACCTTCACCACGTGCTCCCTGCCCTCCGCCTCAACCCTCCCCTCAAAGCCCTCCAGCTTTAAGTAGCCTCTCGCCTTGCCCTCCTTCACGATCTCCTCGGCCTTTCTGTACACGTCTTCGCCCTCCTCCCAAGCCCTCTGGAGTATGTACTTCACAAACTCAGCCGCAAGCCTCCGCTGTTCTCCCTCGCCGTGTACAGAAAGCCAGGCGGCGTACGCCAAACCCTCCTTGAGGATTGAGACGTAGCCCTTTTTGCCGCTCTCTGGCATTTTCCTCACGAAGTGTCTGCCCTCCTCGAGACCCATGTCCCTAAGCCGCTGTGCCTCCCGCTCTATGCTGTCGGGGCTGGTGGAGCCGAATATAACCATCAGTGCACCGCTACGCGCAAGCCCCACGTAGTACTTCGGCCAGTCCTCCGCCGACACACGCCCCCTCTTCAGCTTCTCCAGCCAATGCTCCGCCTTGTCTGCATCCACCCAGCCGCTCTTAACGGCCTTCTTAACAAACTCGGCGAGGGCATCTCTAAGCTCTTTACGCCCGGCCGCGAGCTTGTCGGTGGTGGCTCTGACGTACCACTCGTCTCTGCCGCCCTCCTTCCGCACCTCTGCGCCGACTCCGGCAAGCCTCAAAAGGCGGGCCGCGAGCTCCACGCGGCTCCGGTCCGTCGATTGGAATTGGAGCAGGATGTCATCTTTACGCAGATATACGTTGTACTTGACGCCGACGCCGGCCTCCGATATTGTCAAGTCGGCGGCGACGTTTCTCTTGGTCAGCCTTATGCTGTCCTTGTCGAGCTGCACCTCTACCCGTGCCTCCTTCACTAATTCATTGAACTTTTCGCTTAAATACCCTCCGCCGGCTGAGGGTGCCGTCACTGCGAGAAAGCGCTTAAGCTTCGTTGCGTTCTCACCGTGGGCGGCTATGTAGTAATATCTGTCCCACTCCACGTACGTCCGTACGCCGAACCTCAGTCCGTCGGGCAGGAGCTGGTTGAGCAGATGCAGTGTGGCTAGGCGCAGTAGTGCGGCGCCGCCGCCCAGCTCCCCACCGACAGCCAACATGACACTCCTCCGCCCCACCGTGCCGTCTCCCGCCAACGCCGTGGCATACATCTCGCCGAGGCGCAACAAGGCCTCCTCTTTTCTGAACTCGCCCCTCAGCGCCTTGTCCAGCATGACCAGCTCAAGGGCGGGCTCTACGAACTTCCTCACCACTGCATCCCTCGCGCAGTCCCTCGCGAGGCAGTACATGTCGCTTAGGACGAAGTCGACGATGCCCCAGACCTCCTCTCTAGAGACGCCGGCCCCCTTAACTAGATTTTCGATGAGCCCCTCTGCCTCTTTCTTACGCCCCTCCGCGTAGAGGATAATCGCCTAGGCCAGCCCTTTGGCGTGATCGCCGGTTATCCTCCCACCGCTCAGCGCCTTCACAGCCCTCGACAGCCTCTTGGCCCCCTCTTTCCCCATCTCGCCGTCGTCCTTAACCTTCCTCGCCTCGGCGAAGTGGACGAGGAGCGCCAGCTCGCCCAGCATCCTCCTCGCCAGCCCCTCCCTCTTCTCGGCGTCAGCACTCTCGGGGCCTATCCAGGGCTTCAATGCGCCGATCAGTTCCTCAACCCTCTTCAAAACCCGGCTCCAGTCTATTGCATCTACCAGCTCCCACCAACTCTTGACGGTGCGGCCCAGCAGGTACTCCAGCCATCTGCTCTCCTTCAAGATCTGGTCCTCCCTATCGCGGGGCCAATACGCAGTGATGAGGAACTTAATGCCCTCCTTCGTGACGCTAGCACTGCCGCTGAACGACTTCGGCCCGCCGAGGAGGCTGAAGTACCATCTCAACTGCCAAGAATGAACGGTGCCAGCGACTATCTGTCCCCTGGAGGTCGACACGTCTGTGGCACACCACGCCAAGTACTGAGGCGCCTTGTCAAACCCCGAGAGGTCCGGCGCCGTCTTTCTCGCCTCCTCCACGAGACGCCTCGGCTCCTCCTTGCTCACCCTGAAGTAAGCCGCTGTCTTCCCTATCCACAGCTCACCAACAGGGGCCTCAACGCCGCCGTAGACCCTAAACACCTTGAAGCCTCCCTTCACCCGTCTAAACACGAGGTCCTCACTAACGGCTCTGCCCAGTAAGTACCGCAGAAGCGTAGAGGCGGCTCTATCCTCCCAACCCGCCGCCTTCACACGTGCCGGCTCCACCACTCCGCCGCGTCCCTCAGCGATCTTCCAAGTCTTTGCTCCCTTACGCGAGTAGGACGGATCCACAGCCTCGCCGCGTTTCCCAGCGATCTCCCCAGCCTTGTTGTAGGCGGTCATGGGCGCCGACATCACTATATCCGCCAAAGCCCCCTCCGCCATAAGCAACATCACCGCGTGGCCGTGTATCCCGCCTCTGGTTATGGAGAGGAGGGCGGCGTAGGCCTTAGTCCCTATATTGACGCCTCCGAATTTAGAGAGCTCATCGCTCCTCGCCTTCGCCAGCTCCTCCGCCTCGCCCAAGTCCACCTCCAGAAGTTGCTTGAGCTTGTTGAGGAGGTCGGGTCTCTCCTTATAGAAGTCGCTCTGCGAGTACAGCACCAACACCCTGCTCAGCTCCTCTATCACCTCCTCCGCAACCTCAAGCCTCCTCTGCGCCCCGCGGAGCCTCTTGATATCGCCAGCTGCCACAGTGAACTCCTCCCTCCCGACCAAGCCCCTCGCCCATTTATACCACCCGGCCCACTCCCTATAAACCCCGGCGTTGTTGATCAGCGTCTTGTAGAGCACAAGCGCCGCAACCACTGTAGCGTCTCTCTCCACCTCGTCTTCGACATGCTCCAGTGCCTCCCTCAGCTCCACGAGGGGCTTGGGCAGATTCCCCGACTCGGACAGCTTCCGAAGCGTCTCATACGGCCTCCCGCCGCTCAGAGGGGCATCGATAATCTCCCTGATGATATTTTCTATCTTCTGCTTCTCATCATCATTCACCTTCCACCTCTCGGCCAGCGTCTTAAACCTCTCCGCCGCCTTCCCACCTGCATCTGCCAGCCCAGACACAAACGGCGTCAGAGACGCCGCATACGCCAGCTTCTCCAGCTCCACCAAACCCCACATATTCAACGCAACGCCCAGCGCAATTACTCCAGCAACCACAGCCGCCGTCAAGAACAGGTAAGCCTTGTGCCCATCCACCCAAGCCAGCGCCCTCGCGAAGGCCTCCACAAACAGCTCCACAAAGCGCTGGACTGTTACCTTTACACGCTCAAATACTTCTTTAGCCGCCTCGTGAAGCGCCTTAGCCGCCTTCTGCAGGTACTGGACAGCCTTCTTGAACTGCCCCACCTCGGCGAGGGCAACAGCCGAGGCCACCGACGAAACAACGGCCTCTGAATACAGCCCGTGATACACGGAATACAGAGCCGCCGAGAGTCCGGCGAAGGCGACTTCTCCGCGTCTACGCCACACACCCATGCGCCAGTTTAAAAACAACTATACGCAAAGAAAACAACTTGAAGAAATCCCTAGAACAGGAACGAGGCAGAGAGGCTTAGGGAGCCGCCTAAGCTGGCGGCTAGGATGCCCAACCCGGCAGAGGAGCTTCTGCGGGAGTGTCCTGAGCTGGGAGCCTTCGGCGTGGAGTGGGTTAGGAAGTGGCTGGTCCTTAAGGAGAGGTTAATCGAAATCGCCAAGGTTATGCGCAGATTCCGTGGATGGTGGAGGTGGTGAGGCAGAGAGCATCCTCCACCCCTACATGATGGAGGTGTATGTAAGGACGGGTCGGAGGTGTGTCTTTCGCTCACCTCGTCGAAGGCGTACTGCACCCAAAACGGCGCGGCGAGGGAGACAAGGCTGGAGCTGACGTTCAGCAGATACGAAGCATACGAGGAGAAGATGAGAGAGGTGCACCGCCCCAAGGGACTACTGGCATACACCACAGCGGCGAAAGAATACGTGAAGATACTCTAGCGAGACAGACGGAATACCGCCGCCTCTAAACTAACCTTTTCGCCAACCCCTCCCCCGCCGTGTTAAACTACATTTCTGTTTTACAGCTGGGGTTTTTGGCTAGGCTGGCTGAGGCGGCCGGGTCGACTTGTTTGATACGGAGGTGGATCAAGTATCCCCAGAGAAGTGGTGGAAACAGTTGAGGATACGTGCAAACGGCGGCTTCCCCACATTTCCACAGATCCGCGTGCCGTGTGGTCGTCACGGGTCAGACGAGATGCATCACTTCACCCTTTTATCTCTCATGTAAATGTTTATAAACTGCTCTCTCTTGGTGCGCGATGGGCAAGAGGATCCTTGTGCAGAGGAGGGGGAGAGGCGGTTCACAGTTCCGGTCGCCTAGCTGGAAGAGAGATGGGCCTGTGAGGTATCCGCCGCTTGCGGCGGCTTCGGGGAGAGGTTACGTGGTTGATATCCTCCACGAGCCGGGTCTCAACGCGCCGGTGGCTAAGATAAGGCTGGAAAACGGCGTTGAATTCTTCAACTACGCCGCGGAGGGCCTCTACGTGGGCCAGGTGGTGGAGGTGGGCGAGGCGGCGTCTCCAAAGACAGGCAACGTCATGACGCTGGGCAAGATCCCCGAGGGCACTATGATTTTCAACGTGGAGAAGAGGCCGGGGGACGGGGGCAAATTCGCCAGGTCCGGCGGCACATACGCCGTGGTGATAGGCCAGAAACCTGAAGAAAACAAGACCATAGTGAGGTTGCCCAGCGGAAGGACTGTTGAGGTTGATTCAAGGGGGAGGGCTACCGTCGGCATAGTGGCAGGAGGCGGGAGGATCGAGAAGCCTCTGTTGAAAGCCGGTAAAAAGTATTACAGAGCCAAGGCAAAGGCGTGGAAGTACCCGCTCGTCAGAGGCAAGGCCATGTCGCCGTATGCGCATCCACACGGCGGCGGCTCGCACCAGAAGGGCGGCACCCCGGTGCCGAAGACGGCGTCTCCAGGCCAGAAGGTCGGCTTCGTCGGCTCGCGTTGTACCGGCCGCGGATGTGTGAGGGCTAGGGCGCAACAGAAACAGTAATGGCGATAGATAAGCGGAAGAACGACCACATCTACCTAGCCGCGTCGGAAATTTCGCAGGTGGGCACCTCTTGGCTTGAGGAGGTTTTTCTCATACACAACGCGCTTCCTGAGATAGACCTCTCTGATGTGGACTTCTCCACGCGTTTTTTGGGAGTTAAGGTAAATGCCCCATTTGGCATAGGCGCCATGACGGGCGGGACGGAGCTCGCCGGTAAGATAAACGCCGAGTTGGCCAAGGCGGCCGAGGAGTTCGGCATACCCATATACGTCGGCTCTCAGAGAATCGCGTTGATGAAGCCAGAGGTGAGGTGGACGTTTGAGGTGGTTAAACAGAACGCCCCATCTGTACCCAAGGTGGCCAACCTAGGCGCGCCTCAGTTAGCTGAGCTGTCTGAGGAGAAGCTGGCCGAGTGGGTGGCCCAGGCGGTCGACATGATCGATGCCTACGCCGTTGCAATACACTTAAACCCAGCACAGGAGGCGGTGCAGCCCGAGGGAGAGCCCCGCTTCAGAGGCGTGCTGGAAAAAATAAAAATTGTCAAAAAAGCCGCCGGCAAGCCCCTTATCGTCAAGGAGGTGGGCAACGGCATTTCAAAAGAGGTAGCCGCCCGACTCACGGGCCTCGCAGACGCCGTAGATGTCGGCGGCTTCGGAGGCACCTCCTTCGTGGCCATAGAGGGCGCCAGGGCCTCCGGCCTGCATCAAAGAGCCGCCGAGACCTTCAAGACGTGGGGCATACCCACCGCGGCCTCCATCTGCGAGGTTAAGTCCGCATATACCGGCTTCGTCATAGCGTCGGGCGGCATCAGAGGCGGCCTCGACGGGGCGAGGGCGATTGCCCTCGGCGCCAACTTCTTCACCATGTCCCAACCGTTTCTAAAGGCGGTGCTGGAGGGCAGGTTAAGAGAGGAGATAGAGACGGTAGCTACAGAGGTCAAGGTCGCCATGTTCCTCACGGGGTCCCGCACCGTGCAAGACCTCGCGTTGGCGCCACGGGTCTACGGGCCAAGGCTTCGGAACTGGATAGAACAGCGGAGGCTTCACTGCTGAAAGCATTTTAACCCAACTATCTAACAGCTCGTGTCTTGCCCCCTGTGTGGTTCAAGGGACTTAATGCTCCTCCCGAGTAACGAGTTTGTGTGTAAACGTTGCGGCCACAGATGGCCCATGCCGCAGGTAGACCACTCCTGGGTCGAGGTGGAGATAAAGAAGGCGAAGCTCTTTGAGAAGTACGTCGACGCGCCTGTGGAGAACTGCCACGAGTTGTTAAGCCATTTGATGAAGGAGTTAGACGAGAGAAACGCCAGGTTGCTAGCGGCCAAGATCCTGCTTCAGAGGGCCGAGAGACGCAGGCTGACGCAGTCGGAGCTTAGGAGGTTGCACGAAGACGCGGAGAGGTGCTTTCAATGATAGTCGACGTCTCTAGGAAACCCGACGTCTCTAGATACGCAAAGGCCTCAGTCGAGATCTCTGTCGACGTTTGCAACACGGCGTCTGCCATACGCGCCGCGGCGAATGCATACCGCTACCTCCCGTTTCTGCACCCACTACCTCTCTCAGCCTCTGCACACTGCAGAGACGGCAAGCTCTACGTCGAGGGCTTCGCCGAGTGGCAAACCGGCGTCGAGATGGACGTCCTCTTCGGGGCGTTGACGGGAGCCGTGGCCTCCGGCTCCACTGCCTTGAAGAACCTCTCAGTAGACGTGAAGCGTAAAGGCGTCGCACAGCCAGTCACGCCGCCGCAACCCGTAGAGACCGCTCTTACGAGAGAGGGCGACCTCCTGGCGTCTGCATACGGCGAGATGGAGATGAGGAACCTAGAGCTCGTCAATAAGCCGGTGGAGAAGGGCCACCCGCTCCATGCGGCGCAGACGGCCGTTGCCCTCAACGTCAAGAGGCTCTGCGAACTCGTGGGGGGCACCTGCCCCGCCGTTCAACACCTCAAAATAGACGTAGACGTAGCAGACGCGCTGAGAGCCCACGTCACAATCAAGGCCAGAGACCTCCCCCCGGCCCCGGAGGCGCTTTTCGCCGTGGGCGTCGCGTTCCTAACCATTTGGGACATGTTGAAGAAGTGGGAGAAAGATGAGGAGGGTCAGTACCCACATACCAAGGTTCGGATAATATCGCTAGAGCGGGGCTAAATAATTAATTCTGGCTAAATTTATGGGCTATATGTTTCCCCAAGAGGTTATGGATGTCATAGACACCGTATTAAGTCATAACGCCTGGAGGAGGGGCGAGACTATAAACCTCATCGCCAGCGAAAACGTAATGTCGCCTCTTGCGGAGCTCCTCTACGTGAATGACTTAGCTGGTAGATATGCAGAGGGCACGGTGGGCCAGCGGTACTACCAGGGGACGAAATATGTAGACGCGTTGGAGGACTCCCTATCCAAGCGATTTGCCAGGGCCCTCGGCGCGGCGTTCGTCGACGTGAGGCCGATCTCCGGCACAGTGGCTAACTTAGCCACATATTTCGCCCTGGCCCCCGAGGGAGGCCTCGTCGCCTCTCTGCCTGTGAAGTTCGGGGGGCACATAAGCCACAACACAGTCGGCGGGCTGAAGGCGCTCAGACTCAGGTCTGTGGAGTTGCCGTGGGACATGGATAACTTCAACATAGACGTAGACGCCGCACGTAAGGTTATAGAGGAGAAGAGGCCGAACCTCGTAATTCTCGGAGCGTCGCTTTATCTGTTTCCGCATCCAGTCAAGGAGATAGCAGAAGTCGCGAAGACTGTGGGCGCCTATGTGCTCCACGACTCGGCACACGTCTTCGGCTTAATAGTCGGCGGCGTTTTTCCAAACCCGTTAAAGGAGGGCGCCCACGTAACCACCACGTCTACCCACAAGACTTTTCCAGGGCCCCAAGGCGGGCTCATAGCCACTGTGTTGGGGGATGAGGTAAATGTGCAGATACAAAGGGCTGTGTTCCCCACCTTCACCTCCAACTACCACCTGCACCGCTACGCCGCCACCTACGTGACTCTGGTCGAGATGGAGGTGTTTGGAGGAGAATACGCGGCCAAGGTAGTGGAGAACGCCAAGGCGCTGGCCGAGGCGCTTTCTGCGGAGGGAATCGCGCCGGTTGCAGAAAGGCAGGGGTTCACGAAGACGCACCAGGTGGCGGTGGACGTCTCTAGATTCGGCGGCGGCGACAGGGTTGCGGCGTTGCTTGAGGAGGCGAATGTAATAGTCAACAAAAACGCCCTGCCTTGGGACAAAAGCGTGTTGAAGCCCAGCGGAATTAGAATAGGCGTCCAGGAGATGACGCGGTTCGGCATGGGGAGAGACGAGATGCGAGAAATCGCTAGATTCATAGCGCGTGTGCTGAGAGGCGAGGACCCGGCCTTGGTTAGGCGCGATGTGGCGGCCTTCAGAAAGGCGTATCTAGAGATTAAATACGGCTTCAAGATAAATAGAGAAATTGTAGACAAGCTGTTTGCCTCGTTGAACCTATATACATAGGGTCCTCCCCCCGTCGATAAGTATCAGCGACCCAGTGATGTAGCTGGCCTTGTCTGACGCCAGGTAGGCCACCAGCTCGCCGATCTCCTCCGGCCTAGCCAGCCTGCCTAGGGGAACCTCCCTCTCTATCTCTTTTATGACGTCTTCAACTTTGCGCTCCTCCCTCTGCGCCCTGGCGGCCGCCACCTCCCTGACGCGTTCGGTGTCAACGTACCCCTGCATGATCCCGTTAACCAAGATGTTGTACGGCCCCAGCTGATATGCCAGAGTCTTCACCAGGCCCGCTAGGGAGATTCTAATGACGTTGGAAAGCGTAAGCGTTGGGATGGGTTGCTTCAGCGTGGATGAGGTTATGTATATCAGACGGCCCTGCCTCCTCTCCACCATGTGGGGCAACACGTCTCTGGTTATCCAGACGGCGCTCATGAGGAGAAGCCTCACCCCGTATTCCCAATCCTCCTCGGAGAGCTCCATAAACGCGCCGGGCTTAGGCGGGCCTGTATTGTAGGCCAACACATCCACTTTGCCGAAGTGGTGGATAGCGGCCTCCGCTATCCGCCTCACGTCCTCCCTCTTGGTTAGATCAGCCTGGACGGGCACCACCGAGACGCCGTATTTAGCCTCAAGCTCCCTCGCGAGCTTCTCAAGCCTCGCCGAGTCTCTTGAGGCTATGACTAGGTCTGACCCCTCCCTCGCCAAGACAGAAGCCACGCCGGCTCCTATGCCCCGGCTCGCCGCAGTTACTATAGAAACTTTCCCCTTCAGCATAACCAGCTCGATTCACCTGTTTTTATTATTTCACTTTGATAAAGGCGTGTCTTCTGCAGATGTCTTTAAGTGGGCACTCTTCGCATCTCAAGTCTTTGCAGTATCTGGAGCCTATGTCGTAGGCGCCTCGTTCAAAGAGCACGGGATCTCCGCTTATTTTGCCCACGTGTCTCACGAGGCCGCGGATGCTTTCGAGCCTCAGCACCACGTCGCGGCATTTGCCTTCTTTGGCTTCGCAGAGTAGCCTTTTCGCGACTCGTGCCTTAACCCTCTCGGCTGTGAGAGTTGGCACGTCTTCAAACGCCCCTGATCTCAAAGTCACAAGCGCCGTGTACATGTCTCCGTGGAGTATGTACTTCTTGTGTTCTTGGCCGTAGGCTATCTTGGTAGCCAGCGGGATGTTCGTCTCGTGTATAAAGAGGCGGAGGAAGAGCTTCACGCCTCTGCCGACTCGGTTGCCGCCCTCCCCTCTGAAAACTACTTCCCTAATGCCGTTTTCGAAATCCGCGATTTTTCTCTGCTTAGCTATCCAGAGGTGTAGGGACTTGTATTTGTTGTTTATGACGCTGGAAGCCCTCAAAACGTCTGTGATGACCTGGTTTGCGACGTCTTTCTCGACGCCTACCTCCTCGAGGGCCCTCCGTATTCTCGAGGCGGAGAACACGTCGTAGACGTGTTTCTCATACGCGGCGGCTAAGTTCTTAAGCTCCGCATCGCTGAGCGGCCTATGTTTGCTCAGCAACGCCACGAGCGCTGTGTATGTTATCAAAAGATCAAGCCCCCTCACGTTGGAGAGGCTGGCCACGAACGTGTCAAAGTCGGTCTTGTAGGTCCGCGAAATGGACTTGACCTGCTCCACCAGCAAGGCGTAGTTATGCGGAAGATTTTCAATAACCCTATCACGTATAGATGCCCCGTGCTCCACTATCTTCTTTCTCACCTCTTCGGCGGTCGCCACGTGCTGCATCCTTATTAAATCCATATATAAATTAAGACACATGGAAAACCTGATCGAAAAGGCCAAGGCGGCGATAGACAACGCGTATGCCCCCTACTCCAAGTTCAAAGTTGCCGCGGTGGTAAAGACAAAAAGCGGTAAGGTGTACACCGGCGTCAACGTGGAGAACGCCTCCTACGGCCTGACCATGTGCGCCGAGCGGGTGGCCGTGTTTAAGGCCGTGTCGGAGGGGGATAGAGACATCGAGGCGGTGGTGGTCTACACAGACACGGAGGAGCCGACGCCGCCCTGCGGCGCCTGCAGACAAGTCATCGCCGAATTTAACCCAGAAGCACTCATAGTGATGGCCAGCAGAAAGAAGGTCGTCACGGCAAAGCTAAGCGAGCTACTGCCGCACGCCTTCACCGGCAGAAGCCTGAGAAGTTAGCTCTCCCCCTCCTCCTCGCCGGGGAGCTTCAACAACGAGATTCTCCTAGGCTTTTCCCGCCCCGGCTGGACCTGTTGCGTCAGCTTGTCCCTATACATCTCCGCCAGCTTGTCGACGATAGACAAAACAGTCTTCGCAGTCTCGTTCTCTTTCGCGAGGAACTCGTGGAGCCTCCCCGCGTCTAGGTACTGAGAGAACTCGGGGTCCATAGGTATGCCCCCTAGGAACGGCACCCCCGCCGCCTCCGCGATTCTTTTACCAGCGTCTCTGCCAAAGATGTAGTACACCTTCCCGTCGCCGGGACACATGAAACAACACATATTCTCAACCACACCGGCAACTCTGATGTTAAGTTTCCTGGAGAAGTCTATTGATTTCAACACTATCCTACGCGAGATCTCGGTCGGTATGGTCACCACGACGCTCCCGTCTAGCCCCCCCTGCAGGCTCTGCGCTATCGTCAGGGGGGCATCGCCAGTGCCCGGCGGCAGGTCTACAACCAAGACGTCGAGCGGGCCCCAGTCCACCTGCGCCACAAAGTCCCTGAGTGCCTGATTCACCAGAGGGGCTCTCCATATGACTGCAGTGTCGTCGCTGGGCAAGGCGAATTCAATAGAGACAACCTTTATGCCAAGCGGCCCCGTTACCGGAACGATCTTGCCCGTTTTCTGCTCCACATAAAGCGTCATGTCTGAAAGGCCAAGCATCTTGGGGACCGTAGGCCCGTAGACGTCGCCGTCTAGCACGCCGACCTTGTACCCCCTCATGGCGAAGCCCACGGCTATGGAGGTGGACACAAGAGACTTCCCCACGCCGCCCTTGCCCGATATCGTTACTAATTTGAGCTTGACGTCCTTGAGGGCATCTGCGAGAGAGCCGGGCGCCGCCGCCTGGCCGCGAATATTGACCCTGACAGACATGGTCTCTTATGGTGTTAGGAGTATATATATCTACTGAGGTGGTCCGGCAAACCACTGGGACAGCCCCCTACGGATTAGGGAGATCCCGATGGCAACGCTTAGTATTAGCATGATTTTTTCCACGACGCGGATGCCGAGGATGCCTAAGATCTTGGTCAACACTTCTGAGGCGAGTAGCGTGGCAAGCGTGAGGAGCGAGACAACGATAATCACCAAGAGGACGTGGAGGAGCCCTACCTCTCTGGAGAGGAGGAGGACGTAGGAGATAGATGCCGGCCCCGCTAGGAAGGGCACGGCAAGCGGAACCACAGCCACCTCTACCCCCTCTGCGGCGATGCCTTGTTCATACGGCCGGGTGAGGTAAAGCAGAGAAAACGCCACGAGTATAATTCCGCTCGCCACCATGAAGTCGCCGAGAGTGACTCCAAAGTAGCCGAAGAACTCAACGCCGAATGCCGCGAAGAGTATCAGGATAAGGGCGGCGACAGAGACGGAGAGGACTAGGACTCTGCGCCTACGCCCGGGATCCAGCCTCGCGGTGACTGCGGTAAACAGCGGGATGTTGCCGATGGGGTCCACTATAATATAAAGCGCAACTGTTGACGCCAGCAGGTTCAGGAGGTCAGAACCCAGATTATACATCACCCAGCTCAGCGATGACGGGCCGTCTCCACCGTGTAATATTGAGGTGTTAAATTTATTTGGCCCAGCTGTATTTCCTCCAGCGTTTAGTCCTGCCCCAGCCGCAGGATGCGCAGTATTTCTTAGTGACGTTGTAGGAGTGCCGTCCGCAACGCGGGCATCTGATGTGGGTCTTTCCCTTGTTGTGTTTGCCCATCGACGGCGTGCCCTTCATGGCACCGGCGAGATGAAGAGCACGTTCTCTCCCCTCACAACTATGGTCCCGCGTTTATACACATTGCCGTCGATGATCTCCTCGGCGTCGTCAAGTAGCAGGTTGACGTGTTGATCAAATGCGCGGAGGACACCCCTGATCTCGTGGCTGTCTCTAAGTTTGACAAGCACTTGCCTACCAATTGAGTCCTGCAACGTGGCGCCGAGTGTGGCGAAGCATTTGCTGACATCGGAAGCCATAGCCCACTACTGGGAGCTGTATATAAGCATTTTGGCGTTCTGGGCGCGGGCGGCCTCGGGTTTTCGTGGGTTGGGATAACGGGGGTTGGCGCGCTTCTTTTCCGTCTTTTAGGGGCTCTTCGATGGGTTGTAGTACGTTGTGTTGCGTACCTGCGGCGTAGTAACCAGACGCTGAGGCGCCGTCGTATTGATGGTATATCGCACAGGGGGCAGATTTAAAAAGTCGCCAGGCCTTAGTCACGTGGAAGACGTACTTGTCGAGCAGGTCTTCAAAGATCTTCAGTCTCGTGGGTTCAAAATCCTGGAGAGGCTTGGGGACAGGATATTTGTGGCCGAGAAAAAGGACAAGTATCTCTTCTACGTCATGGTGGAGGGCGTGGAGGTTACGGTTCACACTCTGTTAAGTGTCATAAACATGGGCGAGACTCTCTCAATGCCTGCGGTGTTGGCGCTGGTGAGCAACGACGGCACGGTGACGTATTACTTCGTGAGGAAGATAAGACTGCCGCGCAACGTCTATGCTGAAGCTGTTTGAACGACTAATTGAGGCCTCGAGAAGCCGGGGGGTACGCTTCGTGTTGCATTTCGTGAAGTGCCGCGGCAAAGTCGGCGTGGACAGAGAGATCAAGGCCCTGGACGAAGAGGGCAGGCCTGCCCCGTGGTCCCGCGTGTTTCCCGGCGTCACGCCGCAGAATATTCTTCAGCAGTGCGTGCTGAAAAAGGTGGAGGTCTACAGAGGCTCAGAGCTTCTCGGCGAATACGGGTCTATTGACGAGGCTCTTTCTGCGATTCGGTAGCTTTTTTCAGAGATTCCCTGACTCTCACGGCGTATCCCCTCTTCAGCGTGAGCTCCCTAGCGCTGTACATAAGCCTCCCTACGGCAATCACCGAGCCGTGGGGATCTATCACCGCGACTTCTCCGTAGGGCCTCGCCTCATGAGGCGCTTGTACTATATACTTGGCAGGGATGTTGCGCCCCTCTTTTACATACTCCACGGCCTCCGGATCTAGGACAAGGCGTCTTTCTAAAAAGGTAGCGCCATATAGCGTGGGGAGGAGGTATCCGTCGTTGTTTCTCAGCACAAAGGCGAGTTTTCCGTCTACATACACGCGTCTGAACCTGCCGGCCTTGTTGTACTCAACGTCGATCTGATGTCTGCGGAGCTTCTCCGCCACGGGCCGTCCGTAGAGGTACGCGATTATGTTTATGACCGCGGAAGCCACACGACGGGTGATTAAGCTTTTTAAATAGCTTAGAGGTTGATGACGTGTATTGTGAAATCTGCGGCAGACCGATAGAAGGCGAGCCGATACCCGTAGAAGTTGACAAGGCTGTTTTGTATGTGTGTCGAAGTTGCGCGGCGCAGTACGGCAAGAGGGCAACCCAGCGGTTGCCTCAGTCCGCTGTGCAGAAAAAGCCGGCGCCCAGACCCGTCGCGCCGCGTCCTCCGCCTCTGGAGGTTGAGCTCGTTGAGAACTTCGGCGCGGTCATACGGCGGGCTAGGGAGAACCTGGGCCTTTCTAGAGAGGCGCTGGCGGCGATGCTGGGGGTTAAGGAGACGGTCTTGAGGAGAATAGAGGCGGGGCAACTGCAACCTGACCTAGCGCTGGCCAAGAGGCTGGAGAGGGCTCTTGGGGTGAGGCTCTTGGTGGAGGCCGCCGAGGAGGGCGTTGCCAAAAGCGGCGGCAAGGTCGAGAGGGGCCTTACACTGGGCGAGGTCGCAGAGATCAGGGACGAGGGTGAGGAGTAGGGCTCTTCTGGCCTACGTCGGTCCCAAGACGCTGAATTTAAGCTACAGGCTGGACGAGTTCGTCTCTCTCGTCGAGGTCGCTGGGTTTGACGTCGTCGATTTAATGACTCAGTTCGGCAGGTCTGATACCAGGTTCTATCTGGGTTCTGGGAGGGCCAGGGAGGTTGCGAAGAGGGATTTCGACGTTTTTATAGCGTATCACAGCCTGTCGCCGCTTCAAGTCTTCAACTTGGAGCGGCTTTTTAGGCGTAGGGCCATCGACAGGGTGTTGGTGATACTATCAATATTTGAGAAGAGGGCGGGGAGCACGGAATCCAAGTTGCAAATCGAGCTTGCTAGGTTGAGGTACGAGCTTCCTAAGGTAAAGGAGTACTTAAGACGAGCCAAGATGGGAGAGCAACTGGGCTTCATGGGTGCCGGCGAGTACATCATCGATGCCTACTATCGCCACATGGTGAAGAGGATCTCCACAATTAGGCGGAAGCTGGAGGAGGTACGGAGGAGCAGGGTAACCCACATAGCCAAGAGGAAGGAGGTGGGGGTGCCGGAGGTGGTCATCACCGGATACACCAGCGCGGGCAAGACCACGCTTTTCAACAGGCTGGTCGGCGAGAACAAGCCTGTGGACGGGAAGCCATTCGCAACCTTGGAGACATACAGCAGGGCGTTGGACCTCTGGGGTAAGAGAGTCGTGTTGACAGACACCATAGGGTTTATCGACGACCTGCCGCCGGTGCTCATCGAGTCGTTCCACTCCACGTTGCAGGAGGTTATAGACGCAGATACGATCCTACTGGTTGTAGACGGCTCCGAGCCTCAGGAGGAGATAACTAGGAAGCTGGAGACCTCTCTGGAGACGCTAGGCGAAGTCGGCGTAGACAGAGGTAGGATAATACTTGTGGTGAACAAGGTCGACAAGGTCCGGCTGGGGGATGTGAGGCACCTACGTGACTTGTTCACGCGGTACTTCGCCTGGTTTGTACCGGTCTCGGCGGCCACGGGCTTCGGCATAGAGGCCCTCAAGGCAGTTCTCTTCTTCAAGGTGCCCGGCTACTCCATCATTAGGTCCACGGGAGAAGACGGCGCGAGAGGGTTACGAGTGGGCAACGTCACGTTTATCCCAATGCCGAGCAGGAGCAATAGGGGTTAGGGATCGGGGCAATATACTTATAAAGGCGTGGCGTGTGGGTGGCGTGAGGGATGCATATATGTACATCGTGGAGAAGGCTGTCTCCATAGAGTTCGACAGTCCTGAGTACGGCAGGTTGGCGCGTAAAATCGTGGAGATGCTTCTTGAAAGAGGTGAAGACCTCACAGACGACCGGGTTGCGATTCTCCTGAATATATCCACGGCGGAGACCAGGAGGATACTGCAGTACCTCATGAAACACAACTTGGTGGGAGTCAAGAAGAGGACTACCGAGGACTACAGGATAGAATACACGTGGTATGTGGATAACGACGTCATACGTCAAGCTATTAAGAACAGGTCTAGGGTTGCTAGGGAGAAGATTTCGTCGCTTATACGGTCTCTAACAGAAGGCACCTTCTACGTATGTCCCAACTGCTTCATGAGGTACACCCTAGACGAGGCAGTCAACAGAGGCGGCGTATGTCCGGTATGTGGCTCGCAACTGGAGTACGTAGAAAACGTGGAGGAGATAAACAAACTTACAAAAGTATATGAAAAACTAGATAAGATATGAAGATTGAATTCAAGATATTCAAGCCGGTGGAGGACTACGAGATTTTCATCACCGGCTTCGCCGGAATCGGCATAGTTGGGCACCTCGCCACGAAGTATATGAGCAGGGGTTGCGAAGTCGTGGGGGTTGTTAGGTATAGGGGGGAGCCGCCCATAGTCTCAATAGAAGGCGAAAGGTTGCTGTTGCAAAACGAGATCTTTTCGTGTGGTAGAGTTGTGGGCGTGGTGAATAACTACGGGATACACGAGGCGGCTGTTTACGACTATACGAAGGCGCTTGCGTCGTGGATAGCCGCTAACGAGTTCAAGACCGCGATTCTCTTCGGCGGGCTCGACGGCAGGTTGAAGAGAGACGAGGATCTGTTGCGTATAGTCTACACCTCTGCATACAGGAGGAGCGGGATGCCCACCGGCGGCGCCAAAGTGTTAGAGCAGGGGTTGCAGATAGTCGGTCCGCTGGCTCACCTTACGTCTTTTTTAGAGGAGCTGGACGTCCCCGCGTTGGTGGTGTTGCCGTATGCAGACGTGTCTAGGCCCGCCGACCCCTACGCCGCAAGCGTCGCCGTGGAGTTCTTCTCGAGGCTTTTTAACTTCCCGGTGGACACAAGCGGTTTAAGGCAGCTGGCCGAGGAGCTTGAGAAGGAGATTGCCGAGGTGCGTAGGCGGCTTGAGGAGCAGGCCAAGAAAGAGGAGACATCCAGGCTATACATATGAATACTGGGCAAGGTCGTCGAGAGACCTCAGAGGTATCACCTTCTTGGAGATGAGTGGGATGTCGACGTTGTACGTGAATACTACGTCGTATTTCTCCAGCCACGCGTATAAATAGGCGCGTGCCTCCTCATTCTCGCCCTCAGCTTCGTTTTGAGACAGGGGGTAGACCTCGGCCACCTCCTCCGGCACGACGCCGAACACCGGGTCGAAGAAGAGCACATGAACGTCGTTTCCGGCGATGTTTTTTATCAGTTTGTACTGCCAGCTTCTGTTGTACGGCTTTTCACTCACCTTAAGCACAACGGCCTTTTTGGCCGCCGGCTCAACCTCCATGAGCCTCGCTTGATGTCTCACCGGCTCAGGCCTGGATGATGCGGTGTCGTCGAAAAAGAAGAGGCCGTGGGGCTTTGGATGAGTCTCCGGGTCGAAGTTCTCGAGGAGGCGGCGGTGTCGGTGTAAGCTCTTCAAGAATCTGTAGAGCGCTGGGTGGGCTCTGGCCTTCGCCTCGAGATACTCCCACAGGGTGCCCTCATATATCCTCTGCTTAGTCTCTAGAAGCTCTTCCTTCAATATGGCTAGGTTGTGCTCTGCTATCAAAACCGCGCGTTCCTGTTGCGGCATCTCCTTTAGTTCTTTAACTGATATGTTGCAGAGCTTGGTGTTGCAGGGGAGGTAGTCCGTCTTCACGTCGTCTAGCCTGATGGTTCGGTCTCTTAAGATTACGCGGTCGTCGCGTGCATATAGCACGTAAGACGCGCTGTCGAAGAGGTCGACGCCTAGGGCCACGGCAAAGGGTAATATGAGCGGGTGCCCCGCGCCGAAGAGGTGGAGCGGCGCCTCCCGAGCCATGTGTAGCTTTACCTCCGCGACTATGTTTAAGACCAAGTCGAATTTATACTCCTCAAGCAGTGTGGTGGGGCTACCTATTGCAAATATGTGGAATCCCAGCTTAGTTAACTCCCGGGTCGACCTTACTAGCAGGTCGGTGTAGAGGGCGCCTTGAATCGGCGCTACCACCAGCATGTTCATACTGTCTAGAAGCGTGGCCGCCCTCTTTGCCCGCCTCAGTGTTTCCTCCACCTTAAGCACGGCGCTGTCGTAAGGCTCCTCGTAGTCAAATGGCAAGTCTAAAATAACTCCGACGTCGCTCCCGATCTGCGACTGGTAGAACAGGATCTCGTCTGGGTCCACATCTACAGTTCCGTACCTCAGTATCTGATACGCGCCTGAGTCCGTCATGACCACGCCGTCCCAGCCGAGAAGCCTCTTCACTTGTACCGGCTTCCCGCCGGCAAGTCTGTAGACGAAGTACGAATTCGTTATTACCTGCCCGAAGTACCGCCTTATGACATCCACGGGTATTTCCTGTTTTCGGGGGTCCACCACGGGGAATAGGGCCGGGGTCTCCACCGCGCCGCTCTTAGTATACAGACGTCCTATCCTGCCCGCCAGGTCCTTTGCTATGACCTCGAAAGACACGGGCCCGTGCAAATGCCAAAATTAAAACTCAAGTTCCGCGATCTCGTATTCAGACACCACCTTAGTCCTGTCTGCGGTGTACTGCGGGCCCACCGCCGCTAGGTACTGCCGCACGGTTCTAAACCAGCTCGGCTCGTCGACTGTATAGCCTTTGGAGTACGCATCGTTCATCAAAGAGACGAGCCCCACAATTTTTGGATGCACAGCCCTTACAGCCCCTGCGGGGATCACGTCGATAATATTCTCAGGGAGGGTCCGCACAGCTTCTTCAAGCTTTGTGAGTCTTCTCCGCGACCTGTATGTGCGTATCCTCCTCTCCACTGCGCGCTTACCCGCACTACCGATTTTCACGGCGGCCACGGAAAGACCTAGCAGGCCTAGGGAAACCGCGGGCATCTTCATAAGGAAAGAGAGCAGAAACGCGGCGAGCGATATGAGAACTGTAAATATCGCCAGCGCCTTCAGGTCCTTTATAAAAAGACCGCCTAGCGCGGCGAGGATCCCCACAACACCCGCTATGAGCAGATCTATCATAGCAACGGGATGACCTCGCAGGTATTCACCGCCACGACCTGGTACTCCCCAGGCGGCAACTTCCCCACCTGCGCTAGGCACTTGTTCAACAGCTCGATCTTCTTCTTGATGAACGCGTCGAGCTTCTCGTCTCTGTTGAGCAGGGCGGTTAGCAACTCAATCTCGTTTTTTATCGCCTTAGCCACGTCCTCAGGCCGGCCATAATACAGCACGGGCACTTGGCTTGTCCGAGTTTTATATTTTCTCCACCAACCTCCTGCTCATTACTGTCAACGCTCTAGAGTTAGCGACATGGACTTTAAGCTTTACGCATCAAAGCGTGTTTCTGTCTGTAGTACTCCATTACCGCTTGTCCCACCTTTTCGGCGTCGAATACGCCCTTCTCGACCAGCGCGGTGAGGAACCTGGCGCGTTCCATGATTTCGTCGTAGCCCCCAAGCTTCTGCAACCAATAGGATCTTCTAAGGTCCACCTCCACAGTGTCCGTGCGGGGGTCGTACCACCCCACGTTAATCAAGCCGAATTCCTCCTCCTTGATCTTTATCTTGCCCGGAGCCGCGTATGGGTAGGCTCTAAGCCACACCACCTCTGTGAGGGACGCAACGCGTCTGCCGTATTCAAAACGTCTAATGGTGGCCAACACGTGGAAGGCAGATAGGTGCTCCGCAGACACGCCCATGGCCTCGCCGGTCATGCGCATAAACACCTCCATTATGTCCTCCGCGTGGAATGTGGTGGCGCCGCCGTGGCCTGTCAACACGCCTTGTATAAGCTCGTGTATCTCCTTGCCGCGGCTCTCGCCTATGACTATTATGTCGGGTCTAGCGCGGAGCAGGTACTTGACCAGATCTATGAGGTAGATGGCAGACTCCGAGCCAGGTAGGTTCCTCATGTAGTCGTACATGGGTGACGTGAATAGCATCACCACGTTTTGGTAGCTCGGCGGCATGCGTATCTCGGGCGTCTCCTCCGCAATGGCGAGGCGCTTATGCGGCAGGAGGACGAGCAGGGCGTTCAGCAACGTGGTTTTGCCTGTGCCCGTGCCTCCCACCACCATCACGGATTTGTGGTGCTCGAAGAGGTACCACAAATACGCCATCGCCAAGGCCGAAATCGTGCGCTTCTTTATCAGCTCAGTGGGCGTTATGGGGAAGGGCGGCTGGATACGCACCGAGACGTAGGGCGGGTTTCTGCCGACGCGTCCAGACATGGCCGTCGCGAAGCGCAGCAACGCGCCGTTTCTCAGCCGTATATAGGTGTCTTGTATCGGGTACTGCTCGTTGAGGGGCCGCCCCGTCTCGGCGTATACCCTGCCGACTATCTTGATCAGGGTCTCCTTGTTGGTAGGTATGACGTTTGTCCTGACGTTGTAGCCGTAGTCGCGGTGGTCCACAAATATGGGGTTGTCGGTCCCGTTGATGTTCACGTTCTCGAGGCGCGTGTCGTAGAGTATAGGAGTCAAGTAGGAGTAGTCGGCCGCCTCCAGCTGGACGTAGTATCTAACCGCGGCGCGCAACTGCCTAGGCACGCCTATATCCGCCATGGACATCTCAATCAACTTGCCCAGCTCCTCCCTCGTTATGTTTGGTTTAATTATCTGGTTGGCGGTGAGATACTCCACGACCTTGTAGGCGTACTCCCCGACCTTATCTGAGTAGGGGAATGCGTAAGCGACGTTGTAGCAGTACCCGTCCTCAGACTTATATATCTGGATACGCGCGCCCTCTGACGCGTACTCCTCGACGGTGGCGCCCCGGCAGGAGTCGAGTCTGAAGTCCAGCATAGGCTACGCCCTGAAGAACATCCCTACTGCAAACGAGGCGGCGAATATCGACAGAAACAGCAGGGCGAGATACGGCAGGCCTCCTCTGGTGGAGAAGCTGATTTTGGCGAAGAGGAAGTAGTAGCCTATGGACATGATTCCCAGCGCAACATAGAGCATGCTCACGCCTATGCCGCCCAGCTGTGCTCCGCCGGAGATTTTAGACATGGCCGCGGTTAGCTGGATCATCGACGTGTTGACGAAGGCCACCATGGCGGCGCCGGCGAGGGCAAGGAAGCGGGTTATGTTTAGAGTCTTGCCTATCTCAGTTCTGTACTCAAAGAGCTTGACCACGAAGTTCTGCAACTGGTCTATAGTCGCCCGAGGCAGAGTCCCAAGCCTGTATATGTCGAGCAACATCCTCAAGATCACAGACATGACGGGTTGCATACCTCTCAACGCCACGTCCTCCAGCTTGCTATCTCCCACCTTCATAACTTGCAACAACGCGGCGGCCTTGTTGTTGAATGGCCCGTAGTCGCCGAAGGTTATGGCGTTCTCCACGGCGCGGTAAACCGAGGGCGCTCTCTTCAGCTCGTCGAATACCGTGTATACGAAGTCCATAAATCCCCTCTCAAAGGCTTTTGCGTCTATTCTCTCGCGTGTAACTACCCAGCCGGCGAGCGCCACGCCGAAGGCTATAAGCGGCGCGTAGGGAGACATAGGCATAAAGCCCACGACGATCATGGAAAATGCTGCTACTATGCCGAAGATCAGCGGGATGATTCTGAAGTCCATCTTCATCAGGGGGACGTTTATAAAAAGCGCCATGACAACGCCGAGTATGGCGGGCAGGAGTCCGCCCATTATAATGAGCATGCCCGGGTTCCCGCGGCCTATCACCACCGCCGTGACGGAGAGCATCGCCAGCCCAACCACCAGCGATGATATGAGGGAGGTCATCCTATCCATCCTCCGCTGCATGCCAGCGGAGAACTCCACTATGTCCATATCCATGTATAGCGACAGCTTAGCCACGATGTCTTCCCCGATCCTTAGCGAGGTGTAGAGGGAGTTGAAGCGGTAGACAAGCTTCTGCGGCGCCAGCTTCTCCACAGCCCGCTTCATGGCGTCCATGGGCTCCATGCCTATCATCTTGGCGTTGTTCCATGCGGCAATTGCCAGCGTCCTCACGCCGGGGAGCTCCCTGTACCGCGTCATGCGTTCAATAACCAGGTTTAGATGAGCCTTAGTCGCAAATGCCATCTGCACAAGTGCCGTGAAGAACACCATCTCCGTAGACAGCAACTCGCGTATTGAGCCGGCGCGGATAGACACCATAAGCTTCGGGAAGAAAAACAGGAGGGCCCCAACGCCGAGCAACATGGGCCCCAGGGGAAACGCGCCGACAGCCAGCAACACGCCGCCGCCGGCCAATACTCCGAGACCTAGCAAGTTGAACAACCTCGCGGTGTTTCTAAACCTAAGGGGGTCTAGGTCAGTCCGCTCAATACCCCTAAGTTGCCACTTAACAACGGGAGCAATCACAGAGGAGCCTGAATGTTTTTTTAAATATTTTACTTTGCGCCCTCCGAGGTGGCAAATAGAGTTTCGTCAGCGTGTGTTACAGCTGGCAAGCCATCAAGTATGCGTCTTCGCCGTCGCTGTAATATCTCGGTATGCGGCCCACCACCCTGTAGCCGAGCTTCTCGTATAGAGAGATCGCAGGTGTATTCGACACGCGCACCTCCAGATACATCTCGGCGGCTCCGTAATACACCTTCATCGCCTTCATGGCTCTCAGCATCATGACGGTGGCTATGCCGAGCCTCCTGGCCTCGGGAAGCACGCCTACGGAGACTATATGTCCCTTCCTCACGGGCTTCCCCTTAACAAAATTGCTCCAGCCGTACTCCACTCGGGACATGACGTACCCCACCACCCTTCCGCCGACCTCCGCCACTATAAACGCCTTGGGATACTGCTCGAGATGCTCCACGAAGAACCAGCTGGGGTAGTTTTCAGGCAGAACCCTCCTATTTATCGTGATCACGTCGTTTAGGTCTTTCATAGCGGCTTCCCGCACCACGAACTCGGTCTTTCCGTCTTTACCGATAAGTCTCTGGGGGCCGTCGATTACGACGTCGTTCACAGCCAGGATCATAGCCGTTATGACAAGATCAGGTATATAAGCGCCATCCTGAGGGGCACCCCCAACGCCGCTTGTTTGAAATACTTCGCATGAGGGGTTGCGTCCACCCTTGGATCTATTTCGTCTACCCGCGGTAGCGGGTGGAGCACGATAAGGCTCTTCTTGGCGTTTCGCAACATGTCGGGGGCAACTCTGTAGCTCCCCTTCACCCTCTCGTACTCAAGCGGGTCGATAAACCGCTCTTTCTGAATCCTGACCACATACATCACGTCAAGCTCGCCGATGACCTCCTCCACGTTTGTATGGAAACTAAGCTTCAGACCCCTTGACCGGACGTAGTCTATAGTCTCAGCGCGTGGACGCAGGTATTCCGGCGATATCAAGTAGACCCTTACGTTGAAATTCGCAAGCGCCTCCAGCAGGCTATTCACGGTGCGCGCATGGCGCAGATCGCCAAGCAGACCTATATTTAGCCCATCTACACGTCCGAACTCCCTCCACATGGTGTAGATGTCCAGCATGGCCTGGGTCGGGTGGTTAAACGCCCCATCGCCGCCGTTGACGACGGGGCTCTCCGCCACCTCGGCGGCCAGCTTCGCAGCCCCTTCATACCTGTGTCTGATGACTATTATGTTAGAATAGGCGTCCAGCATCTTGATGGTGTCCGCCAAAGTCTCCCCCTTCTCAACGCTTGTGCCCTCGGCGCCCCAAAATCCAACCACGTCGCCCCCAAGCCTCTTCATAGCCACCTCAAAGCTCAACCTCGTGCGGGTAGACGGCTCAAAAAACGCAACCGCCATAATCTTGCCTCTCAACACGTCTAGGCGGCTCTTGGCGTACTTCTCCATATACTTCGCAGTTTCAAAAAGCTCCTCAAGATCCGCCCTGGTGAAATCGCGGGCGGAGATCACGTCGCGGCTACGCCACATGTTCAATAGAGCATTTATATTGTATTAAAAATTGAGGGGCGTGACCCCGCTTGTGGTGGCCCTGGACACCAACGTCCTGCGGGCTCTAGACGTCGTGAAGTTGCTTAAGGGCTTGACGTTTAAGGTTGGCTGGGATCTGGTTTTTGAGGGGGGCGCCTCCATCATTAGCGAAATAGCAAGATACGGAAATGTAATTGTGGATCTCAAGTTGGCAGATGTGCCGCATATAGTGGAAAGGATTATCGAGAAGGTTGTAAGCCGGGGCGCGTGTTGCGTAATTGTACACGGCTTTCTACACCCCTCCATCCCAAAGGGCGAGCATGTATATGTCTTGGTCAAAATGACAGCGCCGACGCTTTACGATGAGGTATGGGAGAAGCTACTTGAAAAAATCGAGGGGGTGCGTGGGATCGTGTTGCCAGGCAACCAGCCCCACGTCGTCGCCTACGCACGTAGACGCATCGGCTGTAGATACAGAATAATCACGCCCGGCATAGGGGCCCAGGGCGGACGGCCGGGAGACGCCATAAACGCCGGGGCCGACTTCGAAATAGTCGGAAGATACGTCCTTGACGACCCTTCTAGGGCGGCTCAGTGGGCCCAGTTGAAGCCTGCCTGTTTCGACACGCCTTAGGTAGGCCTCTTCTTGTCTGCGGGAAACCGCCACGTCTCCGCCCTCTTGGCGAGATGCGCCAGGTACCGGTGAAGCCCCGGGTCGTTGCGCGTCTTTTCCACCGCGGCGTCTAGTAATGCGACGAGTTCATCGTATGTCCTCCTGTCAACGGGATACGGCACCCCGTCTTTGCCGCCTACTGCGAAGGCGAATTTAAAGGGGTCTACGGCTGGGTCGTTCCAGTCGGCCGGCGCCTTGTAGACAAGCTCGGCGACAAGCGAGAGGGCGCGTAGCGTCTTTGGGCCCACTCTATACTTAAGCAGAAGCTCTCTGAAGTCGGCTACCGATTTAGGAGGGGGGAGATTCCTCAGCACAGTCTTTGGATCTACGTCCAGCTTGACGTATGGGTGGTAGTAGGGTGTATCGACGAGAGGTGCTTGGCCTCGTAGCAACGGGAGGTACCTAGCCACCTTGGCGGCCCCCTCGTTCACCAGCTCAAGCACCACGTCTCTGTTTCCCTTGCTGTGTCTCGACGCGAGGTTCAGGACTTGGTTTTGCCTAACCCCTATTATGCCGGCGTGTGGGCTGTTGAAGAAATCCTCTGCGTGGAGCCAATGGTACCGCCGCGCCATCTTGACCTGGGGGTTCATGCCCTGTTGAACAGCCCCCCATCTGCCCGTCTCCGACACGAAAAAGGCGTGGTGGTATATGTCGTATCCGTCTTGTACCAAGGCGTTATCCACCTTGGCGACAAGCCTCGACGCGGTTACCAGACCCTCCGCGTCTAGGTCAAAGAGCTTCGCTATTTCGCCCAGCTCTTTTGGCGTGTCTAGCGCATGCCTCCCCTTGCCTCCGGCGACTCTTACAGAGATATCTGACCTCTGCAACGTCTCTTTAACAACTGCCGTGGTGACGGTGGTGCTCCCCGAGCTGTCCCAATCCATGCCGATTATGTTGTTGAAGGCTTGGAAGAAGACGGGGTGCGCGAACCTCTCCACTATCCCGTCGGGGCCGTAGAGGTCATTCATGATTCGCAGGATAAGCCAGGCCAGCTTCTTCATACGTGTCAACAGCCAGGCGGGTACATGCCCGTCGTGTAGAGGTAGATCGGCCACGCCTGACAGCCTCACGTCTAGGACGCGTTGCCAAAATATATAACTTTCCGGCAATTACACGACGATGAGCGTGTTTAAGGCTTACGACATTCGGGGGGTCGTGGATAGAGAGCTGACGATGGACCTCGTCGAGAGGATAGGCTTCGCCGTTTCGAAGTTCTTCGGGGGCGACGACGTGGTGGTTGGTATGGACGTGCGTCTGCACTCCTTCAGAATTGCGGAGGCGCTTTCCCGGGGCCTTTTAGCCGGCGGAAACATGCTATTTATCGGGACCGTCACCACGCCGGTTGTTCACTACGCCTCCCACGTGTTGAGGAAGCCCGCGGTTATGATCACGGCATCGCACAACCCTCCGGAGTACAACGGGATGAAGATCATGAAACGCGGGGGGTTCGACTTGGAGAGCCACGAGTTGCAACAACTAGCCTCCATGTTGGAACAGCCGCCGTCGGAGAGACGCGGCGTTGTGTATGTAAAAGACGTCTTGTCTAGCTACGTGGAGCACATAGCTGAGAGGTTCGGCAGGCTTGATTTATCCGTGGGCTTCGACCCGGCAAACGCCTCGGGGGTTGTGCTGAAGCCGCTTCTGGAAAAGACGTTTAAGAGAGTCATCGCCATAAACGACTACCCGGACGGCCGCTTCCCCGCGCACCCGCCGGACCCCGAGAAGCCGGAGAACCTACGCCAGCTCCAGAGACTTGTGGCGGAGAACAAACTCGACGTAGGCATTGCCCTAGACGGCGACTGCGACAGGCTGGGGCTGGTCACGGCTAGGGGGGAGGTGTTCAGGCCGGAGAAGGCGGTATACTCACTTCTGACGTATTACGCAAAGCCGGGCGACGTGGTGGTGCTCGACGTCACCATGCCGCTGTATCTCGAAAAGGCCGCGGAGGAGAGAGGCGTCAAGATCGTGCGGCAGAGGGTCGGCCACAGCTTCCAGAAGCCGACCGCGATCAAACACAACGCCTTGTTTTGGGCTGAATACAGCGGACACATAGGATTTAGAGACCACAACTACTTCGACGACGGAATATACGCCGCGCTCAAGATACTCTCTGTGCTGACGTCAGCCGGGGTCACGCTAGACAAAGTGCTTGACGAAGCTCCCAAGGTCTACGAGGAGCGCCTCGACTTCAAGACGGCGGACCCCAGAAAGGCCGTGGAGGAGGCCAAGAGAAGGGCCGCCGGGCTGGAGTTCTACGAGCTAGACGGCATAGATGTCAGGTCGAGCGACGGCCGCTTGCTCATAAGGCCGAGCAACACGGAGCCGCTGGTCCGCGTGAAGATGGAGTCCTACACAAAAGAGGGGCTGGAGGCGTTGAGGAAGCTACTTGCTCAGCTGATCTCGCCGTAAAGCATCTGGGGCTTGCCGTAGAGGAAGTAGGACGGCCTCTGGGAAAGCGCCGCGCCTAGTATTATCGCGGCGTATGGGAGGCACACGCTCTCGGCGCACAGCCCCCCGAAGTTTAGTTGCGGAAGCTTTAGCTGACGCAACAAGTCCGTCTCCTCGTGTGTGATCTTGATCTTCACCTCCTTGAGTCTGTTTAGTCTCTTTATCTCAGCCATCACCTTGTCTATCGTGGTGCCGTCGCAGGAACAGATCACTACGTCCTCGACCTCCTCTAGTTGCGGCCAGAAGGAGGCCCAGTGCGGCACGTCTATGACGTTTGGCTCGACGTAGCGGCCGGTGCCGTCTGTGCCCTTTTCAAGCCGGTTACCTAGGTTGTACAGCCAGTTAGCCTCCACGGTCAAGGTGACTAGGAACTTGTCCAGCTCGTTCTTCACGGCGTCTGGACTCTCGTGTCCGTCCTTCGACGCTATGTATTTGGCGAGTAGCTTAGCCTGCTGAGCCACGTGGTTTTCCCTAACGGCGCCGTAGAGATGCCCAGTGGCGTATACGTTGCCGCCGCCCACGGCCCTTCCCGAGCTGTCCAACATCAACAGCTCGCCCGCGTTTGTGCGCCTAGGTATAAGCGAGTTCAGCTCGAAGCTGTAGAAGACCTTGAATCCAAGTTTCACGGGGACGTAGGGATTAACCATCCTCACCGCCGACACGATGAGATCCACCTTTTCCTGCCTAGTCTCGTTCCGCTTCTTGCCCGTCACAACTTCGTAGGTGAGTACGCCCTTTTCAAACCTCTTAATTATTACAGAGGTAGTTATAGTGAAGTCTATTTTGCTCTTTATCTTTTCATAGTATTTAGTGTCGCGTAGATACGCGGAGTTGTCTAGTAGAATTACCTCGTTTCCCAAGCCCCTCAGCGTTAAGGCCGTCCGTAATCCCCACTCCGTGGAGCCCCACACGGCTATTTTGAGACCTCTAGGGGGGCTCTGCAGAGCCTCCTCCGCCGGCTTCTGCGGCGCCTTGGCGCTGTTGGGGAAGGTTATCGGCACGTCGACGCCGCCTGTGGCGAGTATGAGGTGTCTGTAGTGAACGCTATATCTCGTGTCACCGCTGTAAACAAACAGCCCGTCGAAAAACCCCTCCATGACGTCTAGCTCCTTGACCTTGGCCGCGATGGACTCCACGTCGACGTCTTCTGCGAACCTAGGCGCGCTCCCCAAGACATGGTGGCCGCCGAGACGACCCATGTGGACGATCTTAACCTCGTAGCCATAGCGTCTCAGCTCCAGCGCGGCTACGAGACCGCCGAGTCCGCCCCCCACCACCAACACGTCTGTGCGGAGCTCCGCCTCTCTGCTTGCCTGGAGCTCGCAGGAAATCGGCGAGACGCAACCCACGGCGGCGTCATGTTTCCACTATTAAAGTTGTATAGCTGGGCTCAGCGCTTTGGACCTCTATCACCCCTCAACGTGCAGAAGTCATCACACTTAATACCTCCTGATATGTTTTAAATGTGTGTGAAGGCGTAGATGCGGCGGTAAGGCAGTATCTTTCTGGGGATGCATCTGCGCTGGACTGCCTGAGGAGGCTGGGGTTTATTGGGTCAGGTGAGCCGGCCAGCCGGGGCTACGTGCTCTACAAGGCCCTTAAGGGAGGGATAAACGTGGCGGGTTACATAAAGCGGCTAGATTGGAGGGAATTCGAGGTATTTATCAGGCACGTGTTTGCGGAGTTCGGCTTCAACGTGGCGTCTAATCTGAGGCTTGACTGCGATGGCGGGGTCGAGTTCGACGTCGTTGCGTGGAACAGGGAGGTGGTTTTCGTGGTGGAGGCAAAGAAGTGGAGGAGCGGCGGGGGGAGGTGGTCCGAGGTCGCAAGCAGTCATTTGAAGAAGGTTTCTCGATGTCTCTCCAAGCTACTGGCTTTTGCCCCTTCTGTGGCGCCGCTTGTAATAACCTCCTCCGACACCGGGTTTATTCATAGCGGAGTACCTGTGATCCCTGCTTGGAAAATAGGGCACCTTCTCACCTCTTTTCACGACCTCAAGGATGAAGTCACTATACTTAGATAAGCATTCATCGCAGGCGTATACATATAAGTCCAGCGAAAGCTCTGTGCGTAGTTTCACAACGTTGTACACAGTAAGTGGACGTGCGCAGAAGAAACAATATATCACGCCTCCTTCTCCGTCTTTTCCTCAGTTATTGAAAGATCTGCAATAACCCTCGCCCTCTTCTGCGGGGTTAATATAGCTTCAGTGGCGGTCACGAGAAGAGCTACCCCGAAAAGGGGGATGGAGACAAATTTCGCGAAGTTGCTAAGCACAACCACCACGTTGCCTCCCTCAACCACGTATACATACGGCAGAGGGACCCCATAAAGCAACGCGAGGACGGCAATTATCTTAGGCAACTTCCCCGCCTGCATCTTCGTGAAGAACTCGAGATATACCGTAGCCGCCAGCAACGTCAGGACGGCCGCGGTTGCAAGCGGCTGAGGTATCTGTAGAAACCTCTCGGCGAAGTTGCTTGCCACTATTTCGAACTGCCTCAACTCAACGGGGGCAGTGGCGTAAAGCGGCGTCGCAAATGGGCTCACTGCGAGAATAAGCGCTGTCAGTACAAAGGCTATCAACGTGAGAACCACGGTCTTAAGTACGGGCCTATTAATACGTTTCCAGAGGGTCAGAGGCGAGAAGTTATCGTCACATGTCTCGACAGTCCCATCAACTTTATAAGATCCCCTCTTTAGTCTTTATATGCTTAAGATAGACGAGATTCTGAAGCGACTTGAAGAGGTCGATAAAGTTGTAAAGAGCGCCGACGAGGTCAAGGCGCAGGTTTTAGCAGGAGTGGAGCAGATATCAAGAAAGTACTCGGAACAAGTGGTGAAAAGAGTTGAGGAGATCGTCAACAACGCGGTGGCTGAGTATAGGGCTAAGGCCATAGAGGACGCGAAGAAGGAGGCTGAAAAAATCGCGAAAGAGACCGAGGAGAAGCGGCAGAAGATACTGTCGAAGTACCAGGAGAGGCGGGCGGCGCTTGTCCAGAGGGCGCTGTCTCTTCTCAATTTATGAGCTCGGTACTTAGGAGACCAGCCCTCGGTCCTAGGGTAAGGGGGCTCCGGATAAAGGAGCTTCCACGCGATAAATTAATCTCGTTGATCTACGCCAACACGCTAGACGAGTTTCTAAACATCTTGAAGACGACGCCCTACAGCATAGCCATAGACAAACTTACACGCGAAAACCTAGAGGACCTAAGGAAGGGTCTCGTGAGGGCTTACTTGGAGCGTATAAAGTCCATCTTCCTAGGTGCTAGTAGCGACGTAAAAGCGGTTATTATGTCGTCGCTTAAGTATTTCGAGTACGAAAACATTAGGAACTTAACTATCGCCGTCAAAGCCGGCAGGAACCCAGAGGATTTCATAATATGGGAACCGCTCGAGTTCACTAGGCGGAGACACGTAGTAGCAAGCCTCCTCGGCGCCAAGAGCATAGAGGATATAGGAGAGAGACTGAAACAGATCAGGCACCCCGCCTACAAAGCCTTCGAGCTTGCCTCGAAATACGGAGATGAGAAGATAAGCGTCTTCTTAGATAGGCAGTGGATTCACGACTTCTCCACAACGGCCCCAACTAGCAAAGACAAGTCGCTCCACGACTTCGTAACGGAGCTCAAGGAATACTTTAACATCCTGATTGCAATAAGGGCGAGGATATGGGGGCTTGTCGAAGAACTGAACGAGCTTATTGTAGATAGACCTACGCCGCTGGTGGCATCTGCGGTGAAGGACCCGCCTGCGAAGTTTCTAGAAAACGCCGAAGGCACCCCCTGGGGGAGGATACTGCTGGACTTGGTGGCTGAGGCGCCGACCCTGGAGAACATATCAATCGCGATGGATAATATATATCCAGCCTATGTGAAAAAGCTCTCCGATATATACACAGTCAGGTTTTCGGAGTTTTCGCTCGGCGCACTGGCTGCGCATTTAGAATATATGCGTGCGGAGGTTATGACGCTCATGAGAGTTGCCTCTCTACTTGCAGAAGGTGTACCAGCTGAAAAAAGAAGAAAAGTTTTCGAGCCGCTCACCCGCTAAAAACTACTAACCTGAGAATAGAATCAAGAAGCTTACAAGCAGGCCATATATCGCGATAGCTTCGGCAAGCGCCAAGAAAATCAAATACCAAATTCTCTCTTGCGGCTTCTCGACTAATGCAGACATAGCTGCTGCGCCTGCAAGCCCCACTCCTACACCTGCCCCAAGGCCTGCCAGACCTACTGCGAGACCTGCTCCAAGGTATTTATCGGTAGGCGCCTGTGCCATTGTTAACATAGCAGCCAGCGCAATTGTAAGTAGTGCTTTTGTGTTCATGGGCCTCTAACTTCTTAGGTTTTTAAATATTGACGTAACTCCTCTATTTTTCTATCGATTGTTGTTACTAAACCTTTTATTTCTTCTTTTACATTATTCATGGCCTTCTCGATTTCTTTATCGATAAGCTCTTTAATAAGTACATTAAGGTCTTTCATAGACATACAAGTAGTGGAAGACCCGGTTTTTAAATATGTGAGGTTATTATCTTCCTCCTTATGAACTCCTCTCTTTCGCCCTCCTCTAGTGCAAGGCGGATATATTGCATGTTTTCTCTTATGCGGGGGATGACGACGTAGTCTATGGCGTTTATCATACGTTGATACTCCCTCACCCTGTTGAGAAGCGTGTAGAAGAGCGTCTCCTTCTCGGCGAACTCTATAAGCTTTGTGAGAAGCTCGCGCATTTTCACCAGCGCGACGTCGAGCTCAGCGGCTTCGGTCGCAATGCTGTAAGTAGGGTAAGTTACGTAGTTGCTCACCTCTAGACCTATATGCGTCCCCCTATTTACAAGCCCCACCCTCACCGTCTTCGGCGTCAGCTCCGCTATGTTTTCAATCTTGTCTATGCCGGACTTAGCCACGGCGATCTTGAAGTTGTCCGCCACCTCTACAAATCCGTCAGCTATCTCGCGCCTCAGCCGCTCTAAGTCGGCCACCAAGGCTCTTATCCTTTGGATAGTAGAGTTCCGGGCATCTTCAAGCGTCTTCTTCATACGCAAAAAGAGGGCAAGCTGCCTCCTCAGCCTAATCAGCTCCAGCCTCGAAGGAGGCGGCTTAAACGACATAAATGGCTTCACAGCCACATTTTTAAAGTATTGCGCGGACCTGGGCGTGAGGGAGAATTGGCGTCTCGTAAGAAGAGTGATTGAAGATGGGGAAATTGTGCTCGAGGTTCTCGACGCCAGGGACCCCCTCGCCACTAGAAACGAAGAGGTGGAGAAGTCGGTAGACAGGCTGGGGAAGAGGCTGTTGGTGGTGCTTAACAAGGCGGATCTCGTAGAGAGAGGTATCTTGGAGGCCTGGCGGGCATACTTCGTCAATTTAGGCAGGGACGTTGTGTATATAAGCGCTAAACATAGACTCGGCACGCGGAAGCTCATTACGGCCATCAGATCGCTGGCTCCTAGGATACCTACCACCGTCGTCGTGGTGGGGTACCCCAACGTCGGGAAGTCTACGATTATAAACTACCTCAAGGGCCGCTACGTCGCTCCCACGAGCCCCAAGCCGGGGTGGACCAAGGGCGAACAGTTGGTACGGGCAAAAAGCTGGCTCCTGGTGCTAGACACGCCTGGCATAGTCAAGACCGCATATACAGGCGACCTGGCGCTAGACGTCATAAGAGGCTTGGTGGATCCAGGTACGGTGGACGACCCCGTCCCATACGCCTACGCCCTGCTCAAACGGGTGCTTGCATACAACCCAGACGCCCTCAGAGAGGCGTATGGGATAGACTGCGACGTGGAGCACGCTTTGGAGGAAATCGGCAGGGCTAAGAGAAGACTTCTAAAAGGCGGAAGGATAAACATCGACGAGACCGCCCGCATGGTTCTGAAAGACTGGATAACTGGGAAGCTGAAATACGCGGCGCGGCCGCCGGAAAACCACGACGCTTCAGAAGCGCGGAACTGACATCACTCCCTCAGACCGTCCCCGTTTTCACCTCACCTAGGCGGTTGTCTCCGCCACTATATATCTCTTAGCCGCGTGGGTTAGACGCAAACTTATATAGTTAGTTGTTGTAATGTGCATGATACTTCAACTGGTTGAGCAGGTAGCCTTTGCCATATTGGTTCTTTTCGCCGTTGTAATTCTCGTCGCCATCCTCTCCTCTGCGATACGCATAATTCCTGAGTACCAGAGGGCTGTGAAGTTTAGGCTCGGCCGGGTGGTAGGCGTGGTGGGGCCGGGTCTTGTGTTCATCATACCGATTATAGACACCATTATGAAATACGACCTCAGAGTTGAGGTTGTGGACGTGCCGGCTCAACGCGCGTTGACAAAAGACAACGTGGAGGTCACGATAGACGCCGCTATTTATCTGAGGGTGGTGGACGCCCTAAAAACGGCGCTGACCGTGAGGAACCACATACCTGCCGTCGCCATCTACGCAGCCTCCACGCTCCGCGACGTCGTGGGCATGGTTGACCTAGATACTTTACTGATGCATAGAGACGATATCGCTAAAAAGATCGCGTCTATCGTGGACGATCACGTGACCCCGTGGGGAGTTAAGGTGACCGCCGTCGCCATCAAGGACATAAAGCTCCCTGAGGTTCTGCTCCGCGCGATGGCGAGTCAAGCCGAGGCGGAGAGGGTGAGACGCGCGAAAATCACGTTAGCCTCGGCGGAGTACGAGGCGAGTAAGATCTACCTGGAGGCAGCCGAGAGATATTCGCAGAACCCCACCGCGGTGCAGCTCAGGATGATAGATGCGCTCATCGAGATCGCGCGGGAGCACAACCTCATAATAGTCACGCCGCCGACGATGGAGTACGTGGCATTGCCCTTGGCCTTGGCTAGGAGGGAGAAGAAGGAATGAGGAGATTCCTCCTCCTGCTTCTACTAGTCTTTTTTTCTAACGCCTATGTAGTAACCACGGTATATGTAGTTGAGATAAACGGCGTTATAGGGCCTAACACGCTGTCGCAGATACAGAGAGCGATTGCGTTAGCTGAGCAGAACAGCGGCTTGGTCCTTCTGTTGCTCAACACGCCAGGCGGCCTGGCCGACACCACGCTTCAAATCATGAAAGAGATTGGTAACTCGCAAGCGCCCGTCGTCGGCTACGTGTACCCGGACTACAGCTACGCCTGGTCTGCGGGGACCTACATACTCATGTCTACGCACATCGCAGCTATGGCTCCACATACAGTAATTGGATCTTGTCAGCCTATCGCAGGTGGGACGCCTATAAACGAGTCTAAGACGCTAAACGCCTTGATAAGATACCTCGAGACTGTTGCAAAGTCGTATGGACGCAACGGCACCTTTGCGAGACTTTGCATAACTCAAAACGTCAACCTAGGCGCCGAGGAGGCTTTGAGATACAAAGTGATCGAAGTTGTGGCGGTTGACGTAAACGACTTGTTGAGGAAGATAAACGGCAGTTCCGTGGTGCTCAGAAACCAGAAGACGGAGCTGGTAATCGCCGGCGTCGCGATAAGAAAGGTGGAACCGACAATTACCGAGACTCTACAGATGTGGCTAAGCGACCCGGTGGTGTCAAGTATTCTGTCTCTTCTGGCTTTTATCCTGCTCCTTGCCGCCTTTCTGACAGGTCACCCAGCCGCCGTAGTCGCCGCGATAATAATACTAGTGATTTCCGTGTTTACCTTCATGCCTACGGCGTGGCTCGGCGTTGCTCTCATAACACTGGGCGCCGTGTTGATAATGGCGGAGGTCCTGATGGGGATGGCTACTCATGGGGTAGTTGCAGGCGTGGGGGTGGTTTTGGTGGTTGTGGGCTTCCTATCAACCTACCCGGCGAATGTCTTCAGCGGTGAACTTATATATATAAGAGACTGGTGGCTTATCCAGCTTGGTTTATATATAAATATAGCTTTGCTCATAGGATTTCTCGGATTCATGATATATAAAATAGTGACGGTTCACAGACAGAGACCACCATCGGAGTTCTTAACAAATCTCAGAGGTATGGAGGGCGTGGCAATCGACGACATAGGGCCCGGCATGTCGGGATTTGTCAAGGTATTTGGAGAGTACTGGAAGGCGGTGTCTGATACCCCTATTAAGAAAGGCTGTAGAGTACGCGTTGTCGAGGTTCAAGGCGATACGCTTAAGGTGGAGCCGGCGCAGTGTTAGATGTGCACTAACTAAGCAGCGCTGGACTTTCTGCAGACTGAGTGAATTAACGGTAGCTACGTCTTTACGTCTATTGCACGCTTCTGCATCTTTACCAAGAATCTCCCAAGCCTGTGAAGGTTGCCGAGAAGCATCATAGCTAGGCCTAGTAGGACGAGCTCCGGCTCGTTTCCGACGACGCCCATGATCAGCACCACTGCACCGTATATGGCGGCCATGTAGATGAACACGTCACATCTCCTTGCCCGGTTTATTAAGTCCGGTGTTCACAAAGAGACGCGGGTAAGTTAAAATACGTAATGTATGTATATGGCTGTTGATGAGCTAAGGGTCTCCTGAGCTGTGAAGAGAAGCTCCTGCTGAGAATTAGGACCAAAATAATTGTAAGTATTATAAACCAAAGGGAGAGTTATCCCTATGTATCTACAAATTGTGGAGTTGTCGTTGTTAGTCGCGGCGGTGGCGGCTTTGGCGCTGATAATCTTCCTAGTGTCCCGCAGGGGGGCGTCTCCGCCGCAGGAGGTGGGGGTTAGGTACACGCCTGGCGAACAAGAAATCCTAAGACAGCTGGGTGAAATGAAGGAGCGTGTGGATAAAATGATACCGCCATACGGAAGGGTGGGCTACATACCCTCCAGTGTAGAGGAGCTGAAGGAGCTACTCGGATTTACATATGTCAAACTCGGCGAGAGGGAGCTTGGGGAGAGGCCTTCGGGGCTGGAGAAAATTGAGGAGCTGGATGCCGACTTTCTCCAGGCCAGGCTGGGCGAGCGCTACGTCTACGTGGTGAGGAGGGGAGGGAAAAAGTTCGTGGCAGTTGGGAACCAGTATCTTGACTACCTCACCGCCCGTTTTCTCATCGAGTTTTTGGACTACATCTAGCGGCTTCTGAAACCAGGTCGCGTTCATGGACTTCGCCCATTGGCGATTTTTCGCGGAATATCTGCGCCTCGTATATGTACAGTTTGGCCCGCCGGTCTAGCCAGCAGTCGCCCGGAAGCCAAGCCTTTATGCAGACGTTTATCAGAAACTCCTCGGGGCTCCAGCACTCCTCCACAGCCACCTGCGGCAGGAGGAGCCCGGCGTATGGCCCCCTTCTTACCACTAAACCGTGGCGCCCCACTTCCACCATTTCAGGGTATTTTCTGGGGTCCTCTGCAAGCAAGCTCAGCGGGCTTAATACGCTCACCTCAAAAACTACGTGCGGGAACTCTTCGGAGCGTAGCGCTGGGAACCGTGGGTCTTGGCAACAGGCACCTATTGCGCTGTAGATAGTTGCGTATAGCGTGTTTCTGTAGCCCTCCGGGTAGCCTATACACCCCCTGAGTTCGTATTTGTCGCCTTTCGCGGTTTCTATTGTGGTAAATACGCCGTAATTATCGCTGAGGAGCCTGGGCGGTGGGTTATCTGGAACCTCGATTCTTCCCGTCTTTAGGTACGTCTCTACTGCGCGTCGTGATGACTTAACAAGGTATGTGCCTTCTTCAGAGGAGTATGGCCGAAACATGTCTCTTCAGGTGAAACAGATATTAATTGCTTGCCATGGAGGTATATGCCTCTTTGTGCCGTCTGCGGTAAGGAGGTGAATTTAAAAAACATAGCGTATATAAATGAGAATACGTTTGTATGTAGAGACTGCTTTCCACAATACTATATAAAAAATATATGTAAATTAGTCGAAAGAAGACTACGCGGTGAGAGTCCTCTTGCATGTAACTTTTGCTCATACAAGAAGCAGTGCGACGCCTATGTCTCAAAGACTTTAAAGTCGCTGAGTTGACCTACCGCCTTTCTAGCAGTGAGAGGAAGAAGCCTGGGGTGTTGTGGATATGCGGCAGAAATCTTCTGCATTCCGGGCAGTCCCACCCCGGCGCGCCGATAGTCAAGCCAGGGTCTAGAAGCTCGGCTTTGACCCACTTTACCACTTCCTCATTTTCTACATATGTAAGGGTGCAGGTTGAATATACAACACGGGGCGCGAGTTTAAGGGCGGTTTTTAAAAACTGTATCTGGTATTTCGCCAGCGTCTTCGCCGCGTCTAGCGTCACCTTGTGGTAGATCTTTGGACGGACTCCTATGTCTGTACAGGGGGGATCCACAAGAGCGACTTCTGCCTTTAATCGGGGGAAGTCGCGGTCGAGATACCGGCTGTCGTGAAGGAGCGTGTCTACGTGGGTCGCCACCCCCAGCCGCGCTACCTCGGTCTTCATTCTGGCGATCTTCGGATGCGATCGGTCTACAGCAACGACGCGAATCCCCATCTGGGCTAGGTGTGTGGCTTTTCCGCCGGGCGCCGCGTTGAGGTCAACCGCGGTGACGGCCCCGAGGTTGCTCACGACGTAACCCACGGCGATTGCGGGAAGGCTTTGGCTGTAGAACAAGCCGTCTTTGTACTCGGGGAGATCCCTTATCTTAGGTGTCTTGTAGAGAGACTTCTCTACTTTGACGTATGGCCCTTTTCTTGTTTTCATGACCTCGTCGCTGTCGGCCACGGCTATGCCGTAGGCGACTATCTTTCCGTTGTCGGCAACCACGTTGACTTCGTCGCCTTTTCTTATACGGTCGGTTTTCACCACGCCCGGCGCGTATAGGTCGGCGCCTAACATAACGCTTTCAGCTGCCTTTTTATCTATGATTACTTTTTTCTTTGCTTCTGGTATCTGGAAGGGCCCCTCCACGGGCATCCACAACGCATCGTCGAAGGTCTCGTCTCTGTAGGCTGGGACGCCTCTAGAGTTCAGTCTCTTGAGTAGTTCTTGTGGCGTGGTTTTTGACGTGTTTACTCTTATGTAGTAACGCGGCGGAGGCGTGGTGATTGAGCGGAACAACGCGTCTATCTCTGCGTCGGATAAGTATTCAAGGAGGTGTTTGTAGAGTTCTTCATCTATCTCGATGCCATAGAGATTCATCTAAGTATTTTGACGAGAAGTTCTTTTGCCAGTTCCGGGTCTTTCCGCACCAGTTGCCACAGCTCGTCTTCGGATTTCAGAATATAGCGGTAGGTTTTGTTTTTCTTGGAGTCCGGGGCTGTGGTGAGGAACTTGTGCCTGGAAAGCTTCTGCAGGAGCCGTGCTGCTTTTAATATGGCGCTGTGGTCTGAGCCTAGACCTGCTAGTTTTGCCAAGGATGTCGCCTTGATGCTGACCACGCGGCCCTTTGCGTTTAGCAAGAGGACAACTAGGGCTTCTATAAGTCTTTTCTCGATATTTTCGAATTTCATCGTCGTCTGACTTTTACTATATTTAAAACTTTTCGTACCTTCGTATACTTTTGTCGAAGGTAGCGTTTTTAAATAGTTGCACCGTTAGGGACCTGGTTTTGCCGTGTTAAGATTTCAACAATTTACGTAGGTTCTTGTTAAGCGGTTGCGTTGCGACGCCTCTCTCTGTTATTATGCCGTTTATGAATTTCGGCGGCGTGACGTCAAATACGGGGTTAAACACCGGGACGTCTCTTGACGTAACGTAGACCTTGCCCTGTTCTGACCTCGCGGTGCGGACCTCGTCGGGATCCCTCTCCTCGATCTTTACATCCTCCACCCTGCCGCGTGGGTCTATGGTGCTGGTCGGCGCCAGCACGTAAAAAGGTACTCCAAATTCATGGGCAAGCACCGCCTCGTTAAGCGTGCCTATTTTGTTGTATACATGTCCATCGAGAAGTATGCGGTCCGCCCCCACCATGACGATGTTTACCAGCCGCCTATATAGCACAAGTCCTACTGCGGTGTCTGCAATGAGGGTCGTGGGGATCCCGTTGTGGACGAGTTCATACACCGTGAGCCTAGCCCCTTGTTGCCAAGGTCTGGTCTCCGGTGCGATCACTGATATGCGTTTCCCCAACATTGTGGCCACATATACAGGCGCCGTGGCGGTGCCTAGGCCGGTTCCCGTGGCTAGACCCCCGGCGTTGCATATGGTGAGTACGGTATCGCCGTCTTCTAACAACTCGGCGCCGTAGAGACCTATCCTGATCTCCGCATCCAGCTCCTCCTCAAAGATCTTTTTAGCCTCTTCTTCCAACATGGCGGTGAGCTCCGCCGCGGAGGCGGTCTTACTTGTGAGCTCAACTGCTCTGTTGTACATACGTTCAAGCGCCCAGAAGAGGTTCACCGCCGTGGGTCTTGTTTTCGCCAGCACTTCCTTCGCGGAGGCCAATGTGCGTAGCGCCTCTTCTACGGTTTTCGGCTTCTTTTCCTTTAACGCAACCACCATGCCGAATGCCGCTGTAATGCCTATGGCGGGCGCGCCCCTAACCACCATGTCGCGTATGGCCTCCGCCACCTCAGCCACGGTCTTTGTCTCTACGTATCTCGTCTCAAACGGCAGAACTCTCTGGTCAAGTAACACAAGTCTGTCGCCCCTCCACTCTATGGGCCTTATCTTTGGCTTGAATCGGTGCCTTATCTCCTCCACAAGTTTCTCCATGTTAGCACAGTTTTGAATGCCGTAAATATGTTATCGTGGTGGTCTATAGGCGGTTGTCGGTGAGAAGTCTCTAGGCCTGTTTCTTCAGGTTGTCGCAGAGCTTTGGCAACAGTTTCGCGATTTTTACAGCTTGGAGTAAAGTGTCGAAGTTTCTCGCCTCTCGCGGTAGTTTGTTAAACAAAGTTTCACAGTTTATCTTTTCGCAGACGCAACTTACGTCTGGGCAGCTTTCAATAGCCTCTACCTCGTCCACCTGTAAGTTGGTTACTATGGCGGTTATGACGGCGAGCGACCTAACGAAGGCGTTTGTGAAGGCTGTGTACAAATCGTCGACTGAAAGAAATACGTAGTCTGGCAACAGCACCACCTCAACGCCGAGTTCTTTGGCCAGCTCTCTAGCGCCCTCTTCTGCGTACCCGCGGGCTATCACAAGAGGCTTAGCCCCTATGAGCTTCGCGTTGATATAGGCCTGCCTGATTCCTGTGATGTCGATTTTACCTGCCTTGACCTCAACCGCGTAGGTGTTTCCGTCTCCGTCAACGGCCAGTATATCGACTTCGCCCACCTCCACGCCGTTTCGGTATATCCGATGCCGTGACGCCTTCGGAAACAGCCCAAGGGCTGGGAGCAGGTCTAATATGTAGCGCTCAAACCGAGCACCCATGAGGTTTTGTGGGCGTTGTGTTTTAACTCTAACGCAAATCGCCCAGCGCATCTTAGGTCTTGCCCCCGGGTCAGCCCTGTGGGGAGGCGTGTCTGGTTTTTAGTTTTTCGTCGATTTCTTCTAACGCCTTTGCCAGCGCCTCGACTAGGTTCGTATTCCGCAGCTTGACCAGCCTAGCGCGTCCTATACGCCTCTCTTCTATTATTCCGTATCTAGAGAGGAACTTGAGATGGGCCACGAGCTGGCTGTAGTTGGTCTCCAGTCTCTTTGCGAGCTCTGTGGTGTTTACCTCGCCGGTCTTCCACAGAGCCAGTATTATGCGTATCCGAAGCGGCGCGCCGAGCACCTCCTCCACAGTCATCTAAGCTCCTCTTTAATCATCCTAGTGAGGAGCAATTCAAGTGTCTCTAGAGGTTCTGTTCCTATGGATATTAATGTGGTGCGTCCCCGAACGCCTTCGCCTTTTTTGTTTTGCCGGGTCTCTATAATGCCTCTATCTCTTAAATCGTTTAGATACGTCCATAGCTGGCTGTGTACTCTCGGCTTTTCGCCATATTCTTCGCATGTGATTTTGTAAGTTTCCTCGGCGTCTCCAAAGGTCACGTACGACGTATGTGAAGTCTTGAGAGTCCTCACGATGGCCAACAGGAACAGTTTCTCATGTAGTGGTAAACCTGTAAGCACCTCTCCAGAAACGCCAAATAGGACCTCCTTTGACGACCTCCTAACGTCCTCCGGCGTTATCTGTCTCCTGCCGTTTTGTTGCGCCACGTAGGCGGCTCTGTAGAGGATGTCTATGGCAAGCCTAGCATCGCCTTTACTCGTGTCCAGCGGGTTTTGCGCGCCTGTGATATCGGCGATCATCTGAAGCACGTCCTCGCTGTGGGAACCCTCCGCAAGACCTGCCTTTGCCCTGTCGAGAAGTATGTCGAAGATCTGGTCTTTGGTGTAGGGGGTAAACCGCACGACGGATTTTCCCATTATCCCCCTCGTGGAGGGGTCTAGGTTGTTGAGAACTGTATCGCTGTGTCCCACAATGGCTAGGGCAATTCTGAACGCGCCGAGTTTGTCCGTCTCCTGACCTAGTCTGATAAAGGTGGAAAGTATATCCGGCGTGAAGTTGAACGCGTCGTCCAGAACCAGAAAGACGTGGAGATCCCTCTCGCGTAGGTGCTCAACTAAGAGGGCTAGGAACTCGTCTCTGCTTAGGCCTCGTTTTGGAAACGGGATATTTAACGACCTGGCGATTTCCCCTATAATTGCCGTGAAGTTTCTATAGAGAAAGCCGTTTATGTATACAAAGCGGGCCTTGGACTCGTTCTGCCGCAACTCCCACAGCTTACGTAGCGTTACGGTCTTGCCGGTGCCAGGCCTGCCGAGAAGGGTTACCCTCGGGTAGTGATGTCCTGGGTTCCGCAACCAGCTACTTAATATCATGTCGAGTTGTTGCAGCTGTTGTTCTCTATGTGGAAGCCTAGGCGGCACATAACTGGGCGAAAACACGGCCTCCTCAATGATGATAGCCATGTGTAGACGGACAAAGCTGATATAAATACTTTCAGTCTACACAAAATAGTAAGTGCAATAGTAGATCAAAAGTATCACTTAACCCATGCGAATGAAATAGAGCGACCCCACCTTAACGACGTGACAACCAACACAACTAGGTTCTTTATTATCAACATGGTCAAAGACTTCAAACTTCCTTATAAGTACCTTGAAGTATTTCATGGAACTACATGCTTCAAAGTAATTAATATATGTATAAACATATATTACACCAGTCGCAACAGCCTCACAGCGTACCCCATCGTCAAAGTAATATATGCAGTCGCAGAGGTCTCTTGTGATTATTTTTTCTTTTTTAGGTATGGTTTTTATTAAAATATACTTACGAGTCACAATAGGTTTTTGATATCTAGCGAGTTTATTCCCAGAGATTTGCTTAGCCTTTCTACAACATGCGGGTTACGTCTTGCCAGGGCGGAAAGGACATACATAAGCTCGGCTCTTACCAGAGACCGAGAGACGTGCAGATTTTGGGCTAGGTATTCTATTAAGGTCTCCCGCCGTCTCCTCACCTCTTTAGTCCTCGCCAGAAGCAGAAGCCTCTGCGGGAAGCCGTATTTGATAAAAGGAGGCAACCTGGGTTTGTTCTTTACCTGAGATACACCTCCCAGAGCCAGCTCAAGGGCATACGGCAGAAGTTCCCATT
>Ga0209739_100060_pt1 | contig 49754 bp, 58 predicted proteins | sample JossMetagenome_2_FD_184729 | JGI IMG/M metagenome (GOLD analysis project Ga0209739, IMG submission 184729) | Hot spring sediment microbial communities from Joseph's Coat, Yellowstone National Park, USA - JC3_ASED (SPAdes) (version 3) | ecosystem: Environmental > Aquatic > Thermal springs > Hot...
ACATTAGAAATAGTGCAAAGCCCGCTAGGGTTACGCCCAGGTTTGATGCCAAGACATTCCTATTGCCCAGCAGGCTTATTGGTACGATCGGGTTATGTATTGTACTTTCGTATAGGATGAATACCCCCGAAACCCAGCACGAATAATACCAACAATGACACTACTAGTGGGTCAGTCCAACCATAGGTTGGCGCATCTGTGACCGCAACCAAGCCGCTTGCTAGGGACGTCGATAATAGGAAGAGACCAACCCAGTCAATTGGTTGACTTGGATTTAGCTTTCATGATTATGCTTACTAAGCCATCCCTCCACATGAGCAGCATCGCTTGTCTAGGTATTATTATGAAGCCATCGTTCGTGTTCTTTTCGCCTCTATACTTAGCACCATATTTTAGGAGTCTCTGGAGAATTATAGGCGCTGCATGAACAGGTACATGGATTGCGTAGCCACCATGCGTAGAGCTCCTATACAGTGTTCTGGGCTTGTCTATGTTTATACTGAAACTATAATCGTTATGTTTTGATTTAGTGAAGAAATATTGAAGCAACTGATTGAACCTCTCTGTGTAATACAAGATCCATCTTACTTCAGTAAGGTCTTCTGTTACCTTAATGAGAGCGGCAGCGAAGTTAACCTTATCCTTAGGAAGCAGTTTTTGCTTTACAGCGTAGAAGTCGACGCCAAGCGCCTTTTTAAGCGAGTTCGTAATCTCATCATTTGGTATAAAACCAAAGGCGAAACCTAACTCGTACCCTTTCCCTCCTGATGTCATTGCTACCACACCATCGCCCAGGAAGTAACCCAATGCCTCATAGGCATCCTTTATAGTTAGTTTTCCACGCATTTTAGCCTTGCCCTTCAAATCGCTGAGTATGATCTCCCTCTCTTCCTCATTAAGTAGCGACCTGTAGAGCACAAGCCTAAAGTTCGCGTTGATGTCCCCATTAATCCTAACTGATAGTTGTGTGACGAGGAGTTTTGACGTGCGTAATCCCATAGCTGCCAGTGCGAGTATTGCTGGATCGCTGTTTGTTATATAAACGTGAAATGCATTCACGATTCCGTCAGACATAATTAAGCCCTTCACGATTTTAGCGAGCTTTAATCGGTCTTTTACAGCGTGAAGGTACACTACGAATAATTGTAGTGTATGCCTGAACGCAACGGTTATTATCAAGCTAATGGTATCGCTCTTCATTATAGAGATTTTAATATACGCGTGGGGCTCATTATTGCTATATATTTTATATGTATGGGCGTTAGGCATCTCTATCTTGCCATTGCCGTTCAGCCAATCCTCTATGATTTTTATGAACATGTATTTGCCGTACTCTTCAGTACCTCGTTCAACTGCCTTTAAGAAGCCGTATATCTTTTTCACGTCGTTAAATTCAAGGGTTTTACCTACCACGCTCATAAACCAATTTATGAGGTTATAATTAATTGGTTTTTGCTTAAGCAACAGATAGCGCCTTAGTGTCTCAGCAAGCACATATATAATCCTTTGCTGCGAATCCCTGGCTTGCTTAACTGCCTTAGTTAGTACTTCACCGCGGTCCAAAGTGTCTTGAGCGATTTTAAGTAGCTCGGCCTTGTTAAGTTTAACGTTTTCAAGGACGACCTCACCCATCAAACATAATTGATGCAAAGCCCTTTAAAAAATACTTAATGGTTTAATTGTAACAGCTAAGCCATTAACGTGATGCGATTTAAAATACTAGTTTTAAATCATTTAATTTAAAAGAATGTATTTAAAACACGGTTGTGACTCAACAGTGCAGGTTCGCCATAAGAATCAAGAGCGCAAATGACTCTGTGGCGTTATCTCGTATCTAAAGCCCTGCCCTAAATGGTGAGGAGGGATCAGCGTAACCAGTATTTTTAAGACGTATGGCGGTAGCCCTCCATGCATACCCAATGTCGTACTCGCCATAGCCTAGATTAACTCCACCTCCACGCACCTACCATCACCACCGCATAACAACTCAAAGGAGACTAGGCGTCCCTGATAACTACCACCTGTACTAAAGCCACCTACCGCTCCACGGTTATTACTAACACCATATCCTCTACGTCTTCTAACTGCGGCTCCGACCTCCTCCCTTTTTGGGAGGTTTCCTCGCCGCCACCTTCATCTTGCATCCGGTGGTGGTTCATGGGGCTGCCCCGGGCCAGCACCGCGGGGCTTTCCTCGCTGGCCGTGAACTCCTTGAGTGTGGTGTGTAGGATTTTTGCCATAAAGTATGGAATTAGTGGGTTTGATTTTCCTTCGCACTCTCTCCAGTCCATCCTTTTCCTCAAGTCCCACCAAACTCCCTTTGTCCACGCTTCCGGTGTAATCTTCCAAAGCATGTTTGTTACTGAGGCATAGTCCCTATCCACGAGATGCCCAAGTGGGCATTGCAATATGTGCCAATCATCAGTCCTCTCCAACCTCACGAAATGAATAGGACAAACCCTACTGTTCCTGTAGGATGATACGTGGAATAGTTTGGATCCACGCTCCAATGCCTTATCCTCCACAGCCTCCTCAATGCTCTTGAATGGTGTTTGCTTGATCCTATGCCTCAACTCACTCCTCCCAACATCCTCAATCATCGACTCCTGCGGATTCTCACCAAGACCCTCGGTAACAATAATCCCTGGCGTTTTTGTCAATTCATTAACCACCTGCCTAACCCTACCTAACTTCCTACCCCTCTCCCTTAGGTGCTTAACGCGCTTCCTGTATTCCCTAGTGTTTGTCACATTCACGTAATTACCGCTCGGTAATGTAAAGGATTGTTTGAGCCTCTCGATAATTGTGTTCCTAACCTTCTCATACCTCCTGGCTAGTCTGCCGAAGTCTGTCCTTATGGTATACAGTTCTGGCGTTATGTATTGCCTATTCCAATAAGCTACCTTATCCACAGTGGATGGTAAATCAACCCTACTCACGGCTACCGTGTTCTCATTGATGTCGAAGGCAACAATTGACTGCGGCCTCTCCACCCTAGGCTTTAGCTCAAAGACAAAAATTGCATACCATTTGTTAGCCCTACGCTTAATCATTAGCGTAGATGCAAGCTCGGCTTCACCAGTTAGCACCCTCCACCAAAACAACCAAAACCTCCTATGTGGTCTCAACCAAACCTCCCTCCTCCCACCAAGTAGGGATAGCTCGAGCCTGACCGGGGCTATTGATTTAACGAACTGCTCATAACTCCATGCATCCTCTGTAAACCTAATCGAGACACTCCTAACCTCCGGGTAGGGCTTATCCACCAAGCCCTTTCTTTTTCTTCTAAGGAAGGACTTCGCGATTTGCACTGCCTGCCTAATCGCCTGGATTACTAAGTGAGCATGCAAGTCTGGATACTCCAGCCTATACCTGCGGTAAAATAGCCTTTGGAGTTCTGTTGCGTTCAAGACGTTGTTCTCAACGGCGTATTCAACGACCCCCCTAACAATGCCTAGGTACGCAGACTCAACAGAATAAAGTAACTTAGAAACATCCTTGGGGACTTCCAACTCAACAGCCACAGCCCTACACAACATCCACAACAAAAACAAACAACCAAAAATAAAAACCACCCACGACAAGAAGGGGCGAGACTTAACCATTATTGTAACGGATAAATACGAAGTTTTCGAATCCCCACTTCCTTAGCCTCCTCAACTAGTAGCTTTAGAAGCGTGGTTTTACCTGCACCGCGTGGACCGTATATGGCTGCTATGCCTGGGTATCCCAATACCCTTTTGAAGAACATGGCAGTTTCCTGCTCCCTATCGCTAAAGTGGACCATGATTTCCGTACCCTCCACGGCGACCTCCACTGAGTATAGTTTATCAACGAGCTCCTTAATTTCCTCATCATCTATGTCGAGAGTTGCCATAGCGTTTTAACTATAAAGCCGAGGATATTTAAAACAATATACTCATTACATAAAGGGCTTTTCAAGTGCATCACGCCAATAAAGGCAAATCATTATTGATTTCCATTTCTATGCATATAACTCAATATGTGGCTTAATACGTCATACGTCTCCGGATGGATGTGCAAGTAATGTGCGTAGGCGTTGTTTACCAGGATTCCGTCCAACCCATTGATGCCGGCGCCCCTCTCGTACCTAATTGCCATTTCGTACCTACCCCTGAGTATTATCGATGAGTAGTGAAACTCGTGACCCTTCAATATAGTCCCTGAATCACCTATTGGTGTGTTCCTTATGATCTTAGCCGTAGCGTAGCCATACCACACGGGTTTCCTATGCATTATAGTGACAGCGTCTATGGCGCCCACCATCTCGTACTCCTCATTATTATACACTATCGAGCTCGTTAGATACATCAAACCACCGCATTCCGCATAGACGTAACCACCTCTATCAATGAATCGCCTCAAATCGCTCCTAAAGGCCCTGTTCTTCTCTAGGTATTGCCCATAAATCTCGGGAAAGCCGCCGCCAATAATTACCAGGTCTAGGTTACCAATTTCCTGATCGATCTCGGGATCTAGGAATTTAACATAACCAATTTCCTGGGCCTTCTCTATGGTCTCGGGATAATAGAATGTGAATGCCCTACCTAGGACAACACCGATCTTAATGCTCCTTGAATACGTATTATCTGAATCTACGTTATCCTGCTCAAAAGCAATTGGTTCGCTTTCCTTAGCTATACTCACCAATTTATTGACATCAATGTATTTAGAGACTTCATTAATTACCGAGATTATCCTAGCCCTATCCATCTCCTGGGCATGAACAAGACCCAAATGCCTATACTGCATTAATTCCTCGACATCATCACTCCTCGGTATGAAACCCACGAATTCAAGACCCTCATCCTCCACAGCCCTGCTCAACTTATCAACCTGCCTCTGATTAATGTTAGTGAGTACAGCACCCATTATCTTGACCTCAGGATCGAAATCCCTCAACCCCCTTATTAATGCCCTAACCGTCCTATTAATCCTCTCACCATTAATAACGAGTATAACAGGGGCCCTCAACAACTTGGCAACCTGGGCTGTGCTGCCATCCTCGGTAATCCCATCAACACTATCATAGAGACCCGAAACCCCCTCAATGACCGCTATGTTTGAGTCCCTTGAGTACCTATAAAATCTCCTAATAATACCTTCACTACCCATCAATATATAGTCCAGGTTCCTACTTGGTTCACCAGTTAAGGCTGCGTGATAACTGGGGTCTATGAAGTCGGGGCCCACCTTAAACATGGACACCTTATAACCAGCCTTAATTAATGCCATGGCCATTGCTAACGTAGCAATTGTCTTACCCGCCTTACCCTTATACGACGCAATAATCAGTCGCGGTTTCTCACTCACCACCTTCATACCCACCACGGCGCCTAATGATTACTAGCGCTGGTGGTTTGACATCGATGTTAGGGTCGTGGTCCTTACTTAAGGTGACCACCTCCTCATCAGGATACGTCAACCTACTCACTATTACGGCCTCCTCATCATTTCTTAACTTAGTAATTAACTCATTAATGATTTTAGTACCCATGAAGATGACCTTGGTATCAGCACTAATATTGTAGTCAATGTTTGGATAAGCCATGAGAACCACAACCCCCTTTAAATCAATTAAGTATTTAGCGACAGCTGCGGTGAAACTACTAACCCCTGGAACCACCTCACAGGGTATTCCATTAGAGATCGCCTCTTTACATATTTCAATGCCCCTACCAAATATTGCCGGGTCACCATTCTTTAGAAAAACCACGTTCAAACCCTCCCTAGCCAGCTCTAGGGCTTGCTTAACGAACTTATTATGATCCTCACCGCGGACATGCCCCATGTATATTTTCTGAGCCCTCGGTGCATACATTTTTATTATTTCCTCGTTAACCAATGAGCCGTAATAAACAATATCGGCGTTTCTTAGGATCTTAATAGCCTTTAGGGTAATAAGCTCCGGATCCCATGGACCGGCGCCAACCACGTAAATAGGCATTATGATCACTCACAATAATTCTAGGGCACGATTATTCTAATAGTTATTTCACATTGCATGTGAAACACCATGTGTTAATTGCGCAATCTTAATGTAATGTGCCCCACCCAATCTTTTTAATCTCATGTAAAAGGGTACATTGGCTATTTATCGCTAAGTTGGTGGCGGTGCATTGTTTGCTGCATAGTTTACACATGTATACGTAGACATCGCCATCAAGGCTTACATTAACTACGAATTTCTCGTTACCTAATAATAATGAAGATTTCGTGACGATTTGACCATCTAGGAATAATCTACTCACTAGGTAGTGCGTGGCAGTGTTTATAGTCTCCCTAAATAAGTCCTCGTTCACTAACCTTCTTAGTTTTTCCGCATTATTGAGTATCATAACCATTAAAGCCCTTGGTTCCTCAATGACCCTCATGTTATTGGAATCAATCTCAAGGAGCGCAGGTAGTACATACAACGTCTTAAGTAATCTTTGGCAGCAATAACTTCTCATTTGCCATTTATGGCATAGTCTATTTAATACCACCTCATCATCAACACATTTATAGGCCAAGCAGAGAAGTAAGCCCGTAACTGTGGTCTCATAAATTGTTTTCTCACGGTCACAATCCTCAACATCGTATGTGTGCGGTTTTATTAACCCGTAGTACATCATCCTCTTTGCCTTCTTATATACCGTGGATATCGCATACTTCGTATTTTTAGAAATCCTATACAGTGTTATTGGTTCGTGAAGAACTATGTAAGCCAACAAATCAATCATTGAATCATCAACCTCAACATGAATAATACGTCTTAATCTCAACCTTAACTCATCATCAACCAATACCGGATTTAGCGCCAGGGATTTCATCAAAGCCATGTATATTCAACTGAATAAAAAAATATTTGATTTAGTGCATAAAATGCATAGAATACAATAGTTTATATTTTCCTAAATAATATCGTAAAGCAATTAGTCGCTGATTATACACGTCATCACATCCACAGAGACATTGACATCTTCGTTGTAGTAATTATGTACCTCGACTAGGTATAGACCGGGGCTTAGTCTCTGGTTCCAGGTGGCTGTGTTTGTATCGAAGTAGCCAACCAGGATGATATCCTCGGCATAATAGGCATTTTTATCTATGGGCTCACCAATCCTCTTTATGAAGAGGGATATGTTGCCAGGCGTTGATGAGACGCCGATCATGGAGATAGCTGTGAAACCTGCAGGGACCATTATTGGGCAGTAGATTGATTCGTTCCTACGCAGTTGGTAACCAATTAGTCTGCATGAACTAATCATTGATAGAAAACCCTCAAGCCCGCTACTAGGTATCTGCCTGTACGGTTTCTCAGCAATTACCTGGGCTATTATCCTAGCAATATCACGAAACCTATCTGGAGGTATATTTCTTCTTTTTAATTCGTCAATGCAAACCCTAATTCTCTCGAGAACATGGTTATTGGGAACAACACCTTGGTTTGCTAACTCGTTCTTAACGATTCTCATAAAATCCTCGGATCTATGAAACATAATTATTACCCTATGATTTTAAGATAAAGGTCGTCATTGCATTCATTTACTTCCTCTCCTCAGGCAATGTTGGTGGTGGTAAGTACTCCTCCTCCTTGGCAGCCAACTCCTTAATCTTACCTAGCCTCTCGGGCTTTAGCAACTCCTCAAATACCTCCCTACCGACACTCTTTAGCTGAGCTATCACCTCAAATAACTCCCTCTTGAATACCACGGGTGTCTCCTCAATGAAACCCCTGGCATCTATCCTTGCCCTGGGGAATTCCTTAAGAATCCTCTGTGCCACATCATCAGGTACATCGAGCTCTAGAACCTTTAGATAGCCACCGTAGAGATCCTTAACCAAGCCCTCTAATTGCGTGCCCTTAATCCTCTCGAGCCTCGCCTTATCTAGGATAACTGCCATCTTGTAGGGCATACCCATCACCCCTTGATCGGGATTTCCATTTTAGGAACATCAACCTCCAACTCCCTCTCCTTTAACTCAAGGTATTTCTTATTAACGAATGGGTAACCATAAACACGCCACCACTTAACAATGACTCTATAAACCTCAGGCCTAAATATTATTGGCGGTGGTTCGATACCCTCCGCGATTAACCCCCTTATGAAGCTGCCACTAAACCTCTGGGCAACGTCGGTGTGGGCGCACGTATCGCTGTAGGCAATTTCACCACACTTGGGGCAGTACCAGAACTCCTTGATATTGACGGGCCTTATCTTAAGCCCCTTATCCAGGTCATATGGTGGGGCGGATAGGCCGAAGCTCGGTATCCCCTTCTCCCAAAGTATTTGGGTTGCGTATGGGTCGTAGTAATCACCAACAGCTGCGTGATCCCTACCGAACATGTGGTGCGTACAACCTATATTCTGCCTAATTATGCCGTGCAGCAGAGATTCCAGTGGGTTCCCATACCTCATGTCCCACAATGTCATTGTGACGATGTGCCTCTTCGGACTTATGTAACCATACTTATTAACTGCCTCGTGACCCTCAAGTATGGCCTCATCCACAAAATCCCCAAGTCTCTTGGCGCCAATTATTGCATTCACAAGGATTCCGTGGGCTGGTTCGATATCGCCCAAGTATGCGGCATTTTTCATAAGATGCTCATGGCCTGTGTGCGGTACATTCCTTGTTTGGTGGGCAATCACGGTTCTCCAGCCTCTCCTCTGGATCTCCTCACGGGCCTTGGCTGGTGGGTACCAGAACCTGGTGTATGGGTCCTTGAATGCGGGCTCATTTACCACAGAGACCTTACCCGCCAAGGCAATTCCTGTCATGCTTCTATAGATCAACCAACCTGGGTGCTTCTCGTCGAACTTCCTCTTAACGACCTCAGGGTTTTTCTCCGGCGTTCCGAAGGTCCTGTCTGCAAGGTCCTTTGGGTCGAACCTCTAAACTTCCTCTATGTCTAGTACGGCGAAGGGCTGCCCCTTAAGCCGTAGCAGTAATCTATCGCCCTCCTTAACACCCAACTTCCTAAGATCCTCCTCAGGAATATCAAATATTATTGGGAACGGGAACAACCAACCATCAAGGAGCCTCCTCTCCTTAAGTACGCTCTCAACCTCATTCCTCATCATGAACCTATCGAGTGGACTGAAGAAGCCATACGCAATTGACATTATCTCCCTATAGACATTCCTAATAGGACTACCATCAACAATACTCCTCGTGGGCTTGATATCGTAAGCCACGGCACCAGCAGCCATGTTCACTGCCTTATCCCTATCCCTAATCACGGCATCCACCAACTTACCACCGTGTGGTGGGGGCATGTATACTTTGAGGCTCATCGTTATCACTCGAAATTGGTTCTATATATTTATAAACTTTATTTCACATTATCGAGAAATCAATTAAATTATTTTTAAATAATTATAAGTATGATGAAATATTATCCATTTAGTTTTAATTAATTTTAATTAAATATTTTGCGCTAAGTCATGGAAATTCAATTATGTGTATCACAGGCACTTTCCACAACTCCCACTGCCCAGTCTTTGCGTCATATCTCGAGTTAACGAATACGTGCCAATTATCATCATCAAGTGCTGGATAATCCGCCCTAACATAATAACCGGGCCACCTCGTTTCCTTCCTAAACAGCATGTGCCTAATAACGGCTTCGGCAGCGAGTATCCTGTGCCAAAGCTCCCAAATACTCATTAACTCATGCCAGTCCTGGGCTGCAGCGTACTTTACGAAGTCCTCCTTAAGGAATTGAAGTAACTCCAATCCCCCTATTAAGCATCCACTCATTAGTTATGTACATATTGGACCAACCACCAGCACACTCATCCATAATCTTCTGAAGCCTAAACAAGCCCTGCTTCCAATACACCTTATTCGGATCCACCGGGTGCATATAGCTTGGCCCAGTCACCACGTCATACCTACCCCTCTCCCAACGCTCTAGTGGTTCGACTAACCTAGTCACTAGGGAATCCACCTGGGCCTTATCAACCTCCACCTTCTCATCGCCGTGGTCCATTACGTAGAGCACGGCTGACTTCGCGGCAAGCCTACCCTCCGTGAACGAACCACTGCTGAACTTATGCGGATTTGCACCGCACGCATCACCACCACAGAATAAGCCGTCGAGTGTGGTCATTCTGTTGTATCCCCAGTAATATTGGTATCTCCTGTCGTCAGGCAGGCCCTCGATCTTCTTTGGCAATAAGTCCTCAGGACCACTGGCCCATGCACCACACTCTGTAGCGTGGCTACCCATTATGTAAGGCTCCGTTGTGATAATCTCATAAGGTCTCTCTGACGGTTCATGGTTCTGACCAGCCCATATCACTACCTGGCTTATTGTCATGTCTAGGAAGTCCTCATAAGCGATTGCCTCACTTTCTGTACCCTTCTTCACGATCTCGTCGGTCCTCATTAAGCTTGGTCCCCTACCAGCCATCCACTCAAGGCGTTGGGCGTAGACCCTAAGGGTCGTTGGTGTTATTGGTAAGTCGACATAATTGCCCTTACCACTATATAGCTTCCTAAGTTCATCGACGTGGGGCTTCCAAAAGTCCTGACCGTAGGCATTGGTTATCTTTGTCTTTAACAATAACTGATATGCACCAACAGGACCATAACCATCCTTAAACCTTGGGACAACGAACCTAGCCTCCATCATCGTCATGACAGCGCCAGCCTCAATCATTAGTCCATACGAGGATGCAGAGGACCATGGCGGATACCAAGACCTACCAAGCCCCTCACCCTGCGACCTAGGTCTATAGACGTGGGAACCACCGCCGGCAGTCACTATCGTGGCCTTAGCCCTGAAAACATATATTGTACCGTCATTCACGTTAAAGCCTATGGCACCAACAACCCTGTTCGGATTAGACGGACTCTTCAGTAGGTGGGTCACCATTACCCTATTGAAGATGTTCTCATCGCCAAGGGCCTTCCTAGCGGCCTCAGCCACTATTGCCTTGTAGGATTCTCCGTGAATCATTATTTGCCACTTACCTTCACGCACATAGCACCCAGTCTTTGGCTCGGGCCATATGGGTAATCCCCACTCATCGAATAGGTGAACAGTTGAGTCAACATGTCTAGCGTAGTCGTAGACAAGGTCCTCCCTAACAATACCCATTAGATCACCTCTCACGTACTTAACGTAGTCCTCAACAGTATTCTCCTTGCACTTAAGTCCTAGGTATGTGTTTATTGCCGATAACCCCATCGCCACAGCGCCACTCCTATTTATATTGGCCTTCTCGGCTAGTATTATTCTGCAGTTCCTACACCAATACCTAGCCTCCCAAGCCGCGCCCGTTCCTGCCATTCCTCCGCCGATTATTAGGATGTCCGCATCCACGTACCTAACCCTAGTCTTCACCATATTCTCACCCCCCTCACCTCAACCTTCACTACCTCGGGAACCTTGGTCTTTGGAAGTTCAACACCCAGCTTATTACCGCCAAGCTTCTCATGCTCAAAGGATAAGTAAGGTGTTCTAAGCATATCCTTCGGCGGCTCCGGAGCTTCGTGCGGCGGCTTTATTGAGCCCCACGGCGTAGTCCTTATTGGGAATATGAAGTACTTAATGGTACCATTCCTATACCTAATGGTCCAGTAAACCCTATTCGTCTTCTCATCCCTATAGACCTCAACCGCACCACCCAGTGGTGTGAAGTCCATGTAGCCCCTAATTTGGACGGCGCCCTGTGGACAATGCTTAACGCAGTTGTAGCACTCCCAGCAGGACTCAGGCTCTATATTCACGGCCTTCCTGCCAAAGACCCCGGATTTCGTAAACCTCATTATGTGGCTTGGGCATATATTGACGCAGTCCCCACAACCTGTGCATTTCGCGGGTATTACGTAGGAGGGCATGCTCGATCACCTCACTCACGATGACTTGGGTGATGGGAATGCAATGCTTGTTTTGCTAATTCGCCACTCCATGGCCCCAACAACCTCGGTTCAGCACCCTTCCAGGTCCTGTACCTATCATAGAGTTGCCAAATGTACATGTAAATTGCATGGCCAAACTTCGTCCAGGGCATTGTGGCGAACATCATGGCTACTAGGAATATGTGGACTGAGAATGTCGTAGACACAGCCCAGTAATTAGTTGGTACAGTTAATTCAACACCCATTAGGGCAAAACCACTCAGTGAAACGAAGAATGCTGTCCATAGGAAGAAGTCCGTAATTGCAGATTCACCAACGGGCCTAGTGCCCTGCCACCTAACCGCCATCATGAGTATAAAACCCACTATTATCAATATACCACCCAACGCCCCAGTGCCTATAACGGCATAGGTACCCGTGGGCCCCAACTTACCACCTGGTATGAATGCTGTATCGCCCACCTACTCATCAAATATGAAACCTATTACTGTTGATATTGCTGCGAAGACGAAACCCCACCAAACGAGTGCGTGCGCCAGGGCTTTTGTCTTGGGTTTTGATAGGTATAATGATTGTGTATGGCATGATGTCATTGGTGCGCCGTAGAATGGGTATAGGAAGGCTGTGATTAATGCTGCTATGAAGGCACCACCAGAACCCCAATTACGAATGGGCCCCTTTATTGGCAGATAATGGCTTAGGTTTGATAATGCCAATATACCCCTAGATATCTCCACTATAAAGCCTATCAGCATCTCTATCACCAATGCTATTGCTCCATATATTATCCATAGGTGCGGTATTGGTAAGTATAGTTCGAACATCATCACCTATCTTACTTAATTTTAAAAATGTTTTATTCCACATGGATGGTAAAAGATTATGTAACTATAAATAATGTATAGGATCACTAAACTTATGAATTCAAATAAAAATAAATATAATCAAAACTATATAATTATTTACATTATTACCTTACCATGTTTATTACAGCCTTATTTAGCTCATTTGCGAGCTGGCACTGGAAATTAACTGGTATGAGTGCCATTAGGCAGCTCTTGGTACAAAGTCTACACATGTATACGTAGAGGGTATTATCTAACCTGCTGTAACCAACTAGGTAGGAGTTATTGCCTACTACTATGTCGGGTTTTCTCGTTTGGCTTAGGTTGTTCATTATTATGTCGTTCACGATATAGTATATGGAAGTACTCCTCACACTAGATATTATACCTTTATCCACATCCTTTCCTCCAACATGTTGGTTGTTCATTAGTATGCTCAGCATCATTATCATCAATGCATCAATGCTTTCAAGAACCCTCAAATCATCATCCTTAATCACATGCGGTATTAGCATTAAAAGTGGGATTAAATTATCAACATTGTAATTCCTCAACCCCACTTATACCTCAGCCTGCTCAGTACTAAATCATCATCAACACAATTATGGGCCAGACAGAGGAGTAGGCCCTTAATTGTTACCTCATATACCGCACTATCACTCCTATTCCCATTACCAACAACCCTTATCAGGTAATCCTTAACCATCCTCTTTGCCTTCTTATAAATTGACGATATGCTGTGCGGTGTATCCCGAGACACCTTATACAGTGTTGTGGGACCCCTAGTAATTATGTAGGCTAAAATATCATTCATGGTATCATCATACTCAACACCAATGAGTCTCCTAAACTTAACCCTTAGCTCTTCGGGCACCTTATGAATATTAACATCACTATGTGATATATTATTTACCCATGGCATTGATTACTGTCTTATTCAGTTGCTATAAAACCAATTTACAAGTGCAAGAATTGCATTAAATATTGATAAAATGTAAATGAAAACGTTTAATTGTCTTTAATTAATAGAAATTTACATAATATATCTTTTTGTGTAAATATATTTAAATAACTAGAGCTCTATACACAAGATCCATAAGCCCTGAGTACTTCAGATCCTTACCATACATTTTATTCAGATGCGGTACTACGTGACTTAATTGGGCCTTGCATATTGAGCAGGGCCTAACAACCCATTGGGCGCCATGCCTGATCGCATCCTCGTACCAAAGCCTTGAGTATTGTATGGCTAGGGGCAGCATTTCATCAGCGAGCATGCCTCCCTGACCGCCACAGCACCAGGTCTTGCCCCTACTGTATTCGGGATCAATCCATTTCTTAACTACGTGATTCATTATGAACCTGGGCTCCTCAGTTAAGTCACCGCCCCTGGCGTAGTAATCTGGGTCTTGGTACATGTAGACTATGTCGCCATTGGCCTCCGGGTTAAGCTTTATCTTTCCATCCTTTATCGCGTCGACTACTAGGTGGAATATATGCACGCCCTCAATACCGTACTCCCTAAGTCTTGGAACTACGTAATTCTTGAAGGCGTGCCAACCATGGCCACACTCGCAAAACACGGCTAATTTAACGCCGAGCTCCCTCGCGGCATTCACGTAGATCTCGCCTATGTACCTAAGGTGCCTTGGGTCTAGGAAGTAGCCGAAGTTCGCCACCTCAAGCGCCTTGGTGCTTACTGTGTAGTCTATCCCAATTGCATGCGTGAAGAGTAGGTGCCCCTTGAGGGTTTCTATGTTCATGAAGAAGTCGGCTGATGATGGTAGGAGTAGGGCGTATGCCGGCTGGTCAACTTTAACCTTAATCTCAACGCCCTTCTCCTCCTTAATCTCCTTAATGACAAAGTCTAGTATGTTCTTTATGGCGGCTGGCGTGAGCGCCATGTTATTGCCCGTGCGTTCCATGTTATCTATTGTCGTCACCACGAACCTAGATGCCATACCTATTTCATAAAGTATTGATCTAACGGTTCTCGTTAGTGTTGCTTGATCAACACCGAATGGACAGTACGTTGCGCACTTCCTGCATAGTAGGCATTGCCAGTAGTATGTGTAGAGCATCTCTAGGTAATTCTCGTCGAACTTACGCAGGGCGTTTACAGCCTTCCCGAATATCTTACCGCTTGGCTTCTCGCCCTTTATTATTGCCCTTATTAGTTCTGCTCTACCTACAGGTGAGTTCTTAATATCGCCCGTGGTTATGTGCGTTGGGCACACTGTTAGACAGGCACCACAGTGCACACAGGTCTCTACCGCTAACTTAACATTCCTATTACTATCAAACTCCTCAAGCAGTCTCCTCTTGAGGTAAGCGATCCTATCTGTCTCTGGCCCGGGTGGTTTGAAGTTTACCCTACTGTGTAACCTCTCGAGTAGTTTTGCATCAGCCTTGTGTGGCTTTATGTTTGATGTATCTCCATATCTGAACTCTGGGAGTTTGTGTGCCATAGTCTCACCTCTGTACGGACCTTACCTTTATTTTTATTGATGGTCTCGCCACGGTGGGTGATATGTATATGAAAGAGAATGGGTGCATCATCTTACTCCATGGGAAGTAGGCTATGAAAATCATTGCCAGTAATGCATGTACCTGGAGTAATGGGTCGGCAACTATGTAGCTGACGTTGGGGTGTAAGGTAACTAGGGACCACATCCAATTACTTATTTCATCAATATACGTGGGATGTGTTGGTGTAATACCTAGGGTCTGTGCTAAACCGAGCGCGATTATGGCTAGTAATATCGCAACCGCGAAGTAATCATCAAGGAAGCTAAGCATTGTCAGAGGTATGCGTACCTTATACTCATTAACGAGCTTTATCGTTACCGTCCTACCAGTAATCCTCCTAGTGATGAGTATTAGTAAGCCCACAAGGGCTATTGTACCCGCAGTCCCGCCTACGTAAAGCGCTATTACATGGTGTAGACTAGGTGACATCCCAAACCACGACTTGAGGTATTTACTCGGTATTATTATACCTAGGTGCCCAATTAGTGCAATCCAAATACCCCAGTGGAATAGGAGTGAACCTATAAACAAGGTGTTGTCTGTGTCTGGCAATGTGTAGAATAGGAATATCCTCTTGAGTATCTCAAGGGTTATCTTACCATAATCATCCCCATTCACCGTGGCATTCACATTGTAGAGCCCCGTTAATCCCTTAGGCGTCAACCACCTAACTAGCCTATACACTATACCCACTATGAATATCAGCATTGCTGCGTAGGGTACGTAGCCATAGAGTATGAGGTAGGCAATATTCATAGTTTATCATAATGAAACGCAGCATTATAGTAATAAAGACTGTTGCACGTAATACGTAGAAGACGAGCTCATTGCCGAGGGCATGTGAAATAAGGGGTATATTTAGGAAGGTATCCATCAACATTAATGGGGATTCAGGAGGAGGCTTTAGTCGTAATAAACAGGGCTAGGGAGGCTGGTTTCCTGGAGTTCACGGAAATGTCTGAGGTTATTGCTGAGGTAAGGGGTTCATCCGGCAATGAGGTTAACGCGATTCTCTATAGGGCTAGTGAGGAGCCTCTGTTAATAAATGCGGCTGAGGAGGGTGGTTACGTATCATTGGCATTACTTGACCTAAACCTAATCGAGGAGCTCGACATAAATGAGGCCCCAAATATTAGGGATGTTTTTAGGGACTTGGAGGATTTAACGACAAAGGTTGGTTACGAACTCTATGGGGATAAGTCGAAGGCCCCCTTCCTATTCCCACTAAAACTTAATGAGGAGGAGGGCAGGGCTCTAGTCATTGTTGGTATTAAATCTGCCGTACCGGGGAATTATTTAATGAGAGTTTCCTGGAAGGTCTAATTGAGGATCTGGAGTTCAATTCAGATGCCTATTTAAATCAACTAATAAGCGCGTTAAGGGTTTCACATAGTACGTGAAATAAATCATATACTAATTCAACATGGCAATGCGCTGATGAAGAAAATAGCGGTGGTTGGCGGGAACTTTTCAGGTATTGTTGTCGCGAATAAACTCGCGAGGAGACTTAGGTGGGAGATAGCTAAGGGTGATGTTGAGATTGTACTGTTCGATAGAAGCGAAGAGTACGTGATACAAGCTATGTATCCCCTGATAACCTTTGGATCAATGAGTGAGGAGTATGCCAGAGGCTCAAAAAAGGAGGTGTTGAACTCAAGGATTAGGTATAGGTTTGGTAAGTCAGGTGAGTTGTTAAGCATTGATTTGGCAAATAGAACCTTAACGTTCGCCGACGGTAGTAAGTACATGTATGATTACCTGGTGATAGCAACGGGAGCTGACTATGTCCCTGAGGAAGTACCGGGTTTATTGAAGGATTACCACACGTACTACACACTTGATGGCACACTGGAACTTAGGAATATGCTCCAGGGGTTTAGTAAGGGCACGATAGTTGAGTTGTTCGTGGAGCCGCCAATAAAGTGCCCAATAGCACCGCTAAAGTTTGGCTTGATGCTTGACGACTTCCTCAGGGATAAGGGTGCGCGTAGTAACGTAAATATAACGTTGCTATATCCAACTGATCACTTACACGCACAACCTGAGGTGAATAAATTGGGTAAGCAGCTACTTGAGGAGCGTGGTGTTAGTTATGTGTTCAATTTCACTGTATCAGAGGTAAGGGCTGAGGAGAAGGTTGTGGTTAGTGATAAGGGTGAGAAGGTCAAGTACGACCTGCTAATCACAATACCGCCACACAGGGGTGCCAAGGCCATTAGGGAATCGGGGATAGGCGATCCCTACGGATTCGTGCCCTGTGACCGATACACTCTCCAGTACCGTAAAGGTAAGGTGAAGTATGACGAGGTTTACGTAATTGGTGACGCCACGACTCTGGAGGTGGCTAAGGCAGCCTCAGTAGCCCATTATCAATCCGATGTTGTTGTTGAGAATATAACCAGTGATGTACTGGGTGTCGGTCCACGTAGGATGTATAGGGGCGAGACAATATGTCCAATGCTCAGCGACCTCTATACGCAGCATGGTAGGGGTAGGGCTTGGTTACCATGGTGGGATTATAAGGTCAATGAGATGCCATTTATAACCACAAGGTTTGGTTGGTGGTTCATTAGGGCGTTTTATTTAACATTACCACTGACTATGAGGGGGTTGGCATGAGCACGAGTATACCTCCCAAGAGAATTGAGAAATTGATTGAGAGTGTTAATAAGGATGAGGCATTAATTGACGTAATGGATAAATTAATACTATTATATGAATCAGGCGCGCTCGATACAGCCATCGAATTATTAATGACCATTAAGAACATATCGAGTGTGATAACCGATGACATGATTGATAACCTGGCTATAATGGTCAGAGGATTAGCGCCATTAATTGAGGGTCTACTCAATAGTCCACTGCCCAAATTGTTAGGTGAATCGTTGAATGATGATGAGGTTGATAAAGCGATGATTAAGATTAAAGACAAAGACGTAAATCTTTCGGACGTCATAAGGCTACTTAGGGATAAGGATGTACTTAATGGGTTATATGTATTCCTAATGATCATGAAATCACTAGGCAAGAAAATCAAGGAAGCAAGCTTGAATATGTACTGATCTGAGGATCTTGTTAAAACAACTAACACGTACAATGTGGAATAACCCTTTTCAAAAATGTCCAGAATAATCAACGATAAACATGTCGGAGCAAAAAACACCCAGTGATCTTGAGCGTGGCATGAAGATGCTTGAGTATCTTGAGGGTGGTCCCTGGCCTAGCTATGTGAAGGAGTTAAGGAAGACTAAATATCCCATAGAGGCTTATGCCGAGGGCTTAGCTAAGAAGTATACACCATGGTTAAGTGGGTCATTCAGAGTAAGATATGTATTCAGTGGAATATTGGCCAGGAGGAGTAGGGATGGTAAGTTCGTTGAGATACATTTCAGAACATACGCACCAGCAGGAAGGTTCTACTCAACAAGTTACCTAAGGAAGGTAATCGAGGTTGCTAAGAAGTATGGAATCGAATTGTTAGAGCTTGGAGGGAACACGGGGGCTCTTGTGATGAACATGATCGCGGAGAAGGCTGATGAGGCTGTGGATGCTATAAGGACGATAATTGGGACAGACGTGGGTGGCTCAGGCGATACGTTTAGGGAGTTCTACGCATGCCCAGGACCAGCCCTATGCGAGTTCGCACTATATGACACCTTACACGCCATGGACTACGTAAGGAGTCACCCAGCAATTTATAGATACTTAAATACGCAGATGTTTCCATACAAGATTAAGTTTAAGTTCAGCGGATGTCCGATGGATTGCGCTACGGCTAACTCAAGAGCTGACTTCGCATTAATAGGTACCTGGGTTGGTGCACCCGAGGTGGATCAGGGACTACTCAGGAAGATGGTTGAGGAGGGTAAAATAAACCCGAAGGAGCTTGTCGAGTCCTGTCCTTCAAAGGCTATTGCCTGGGATGAGGAGAGAAAGGAATTGAGAATAGATAGTTCAAAGTGCCTCAAAGCAATGAATTGCATCAGGAAGGCATTCCCAGCAATAAAGCCTGGTAAGAATAGGAAGATAGCACTACTCGTAGGAGCCCACGCGCAGGGCCACTTCGGGCCTAAGCTTGGTAGGGCCGTGGCATTACTTGACTCGATTGAGGAGGTCATACCCTTTGCCACGGAGTTAGTAAATAAATATATGGAATTGGCGCCACGTAGGCATAGAATTGGCGATATGATTATTAGGAGAGGTTTTAAGGTAATCAGCGAGGTTGCTGATAAGACGTTGCCTAATAAGCCTAGGGGAACCCCATCGGCGCATCTTAGGATTTCTATTGCTGCTGTTTTGACCGATGACGAGAGGAAAATGTATGAGGATTGGTCAAGGTCATTGGTTAGGGAGTACTTTGGTGAGGGGTGATGGGCATGAGCCTGGCAATAACCCCTGAACCAAAGGACAGAATGAACAAGAGGATACCAGTGCCATTCTCAACACAACTGCCTGAAATAATTAGGAATAACTATGGTAGATGGATTGATAGAAAATTCCATGGTAATGGAATCATTGAGCACATAAGCGAGACTGGTGATAGAATATTCACAATAAAGGTTGGTCTACCACCAAACAGTAGGTTGAGTGTAGATACTCTCGAGAAGTTCGTCGATATTGCAGATAAGTATGGACTTGGTGTTGTCAGGGCGACCAGGGGTATGAACCTGGAGTTCATTACCGATAGTCTTGATAAGGCTTTAAAGATTAAGGAGGAGGTCGAGAAGCTAGGCTTCCCAGTGGGAGGATGGGGTAGGTCACTGTGGCACATAACCTCATGTACTGCGTATTTAACGTGCACCACAGCCGTAGTTGATGCCCCATCAATAACACAGGTACTCTACAACCACCTAAAACCATACTTCACAGGAGAAATAGAGCTACCGGCTAAGTTGATGATCTTCGTCGCAGGTTGCCCCAATGTGTGTGGCGGTACGCTAGCCGGCGATATAGTCATTGTTGGTCATTATGGGCAGGCGCCAAAGCCGGATCCTGAGAGGATCAAGTTCTGCCTACCAACTAGTGCCGAGGCTCTTAAGAAGGTCACACCAGACGTTGCTGCCGTATGCCCGGTAAACGCTATTAAGCTCTTCGGTAAGCCTGATGGAACAGTCGGCATCGAAGTTGATGAGAGGAAGTGCATAGCATGTAGTAGGTGTAAGAATGTCTGTGACTACTTCGATTGGGATCCAAATAAGATTGGTGTGGCGATTTTCGTTGGCGGCAAGACGAGCAACACAGGTACGGGACCAAGGCTCCCATATAAGGTTGTTCCTTGGTTGCCTATTAATCCTCCTGAGTATAGGGAGGTTGTTGCCGCAGTTAGGAAGATAATAGATGTATGGAGGAGCGAGGCAAAACCAGGCGAAAGATTAGGGGACTACATAGATAGGATAGGAATAGACGAATTCATGAGTAAGTTGGGCGTGCCGAGGACTAGGCATAATAGGTGTGAGGAGGCTTCGTGGAACTTCGGTGTTAGGCAGTTCATAACATACATGTGATTGCCTTAATCAATAAATTATTTTAAAATTAATATTTCTTTTTAATTAATAATGAATGAGGTGTTCTCTAAGTGCTTTCAATAATTTTAATGCCGTCCAGGATTGAATATTTGAAATATTTCAGGGAGTTTGCTGAGCAGTATGATGTGTTGATTGCCGAAATACCTGATATAGAGAGTGTTAGGCGTTTTATAAAGGGAGAAATAACCTTTAACAACCTACTTTATGATATTGAATACTCAGACCTGGAATATACGAGGGCTTTCTACGAAACCCTAAGGGACCTATACAGTAAGGGTGTCTCGGTAATTCCCATCGATCCCTATGGACTAATTGCCATGAAAATAAGGATGTCGTCAATCATTAAGGGCACGCCCCAAGTGCCCTTGGGCGATTATGACAGGTATATCGCGTATATCGAGTTTAGGATTGGTGAGGTTATGAGGATGTATAACTCAGCGTTTTTGAGGGGTGATTTTGATGATATTGTTAGATTGACGATAAGGTATGCGAGGATGGATTCTGAGAGGATTAAGTTTAGGTCTGAGTTGAGGGCTAGGGAGATTGTTAAGAGATTAGGTGAGGTGAGGGGTGATGTATTAATACATGCTGATTACTATAACGAGGTTCTTAGAGACTACCTAAGCGCCAAGTTGGGTTGCAAACCCGCTGTTGTTTCATTGTTTAGCATTGCCAGTAAGAGGCTTAGGATTGACATACTACAGCCGCCAGGGCTTAAATTAACGCTTAATTATATCAATAAGCCACAAACACCGCAGAACACCGTTGAGGAGAGAACCCTTGCCGCCAGGACTGTTGTTTATGTCATGCTTAGATCAAGATTGCTGAGGAGGATTGATACTATAGGTTACGATAAGGCAATAATCGCGGACTCAGCCATACTTAGGTACACATACGGTCTGAGCTATGATTCTGCGAAGCATGTGTTCCACAGGTTAATGATGAAAGATATGTTTAAGGTAAAGATTTAATGCTATTGATCAATAAGCAGTTTTACAAGCCACGTGCAATAACCCTTATCTTAAAAATAAGATAACGAAACCCTGGGTGAAAGAATGCCCACAGTAACCTGTCCAGGCGAATACGAGGTTAATGGTAAGAGGGTTATTTTGGATGAGGACTGTTTTTTGCAGAATCCTGAGGTTTGGGATGAGAAGGTTGCTGAATGGATGGCTAAAAACCTCGAGGGTGTTCAGATGATGACTGAGAGGCATTGGAAGGTTGTTAAGTACCTGAGGCAGTACTGGGAAACCTACGGCGTATGCCCACCAATAAAGATGCTCCTAAAAGAAACAGGAGAAACACTTGAGGGAATCTACGAACTATTCCCCGACGGACCAGCCCACGGAGCATGCAAGGTAGCAGGAGCACCAAAACCAACAGGATGTGTATGATAGAGTAAAAATGAAAACTATTAATTAAAGCGTTGTTTTTATGATAAAATTCCTTAAAATAATTTCATAATTTTCTATAGGTCTCCTTCCCTTTCTCGGTTATGTATATTATTGTTGAGTAACCCACAATCTCAAGTCTCACAAGTCCTGCATCCTCCAACCTATATAATGAGTCCATGGCATCATTAATGCTGATACCTACAATCCTCAACCTTTCTGATATCTCTTCTAATTTGATATTGTCCTGTCCTTTACGGTCGCAGTGATCACCAACAATCCTCAACACAAGCCTATCTCTATCACTCAATTCAATACCTGACATACATAATAATACTACCAGCTCAGCATTAAACTTTTTCGCATCATGAATTAATATTAATTAATGCATTTCAATATATTTGTATTATTGATTTATATAATTTAATGAATGAAGGTTCAATAGCGGGAGCCTAATTCCTACCTATCACAAACCGACAATTACTTTATAAGCCAATGAATGCAGCACATTGTGATGAATTTAGCGAAGGATACTAAATACATAAGGTCCATCAATGGCAAGGTTTCAGTAATTGGGATGGGCACTTGGGGTATTGGTGGTGGTTATTGGAGCCCAGACTATAGTGGGGATGATGAGTGGGTTAGGGTGTTGAGGGAGGGCATTGGGCTTGGTATGACACTTATAGACACCGCCGAGATGTACGGTGGCGGGCACACAGAGGAAATTGTTGGTAGGTCCATAAGGGGATTTCCACGTGAGGAGCTATTCATCGTTAGTAAGGTTTGGCCCAACCATGCCAGGTACGATGATGTCCTTAGGTCAGCTAGAGCTAGTGCTAATAGGTTGGGTACGTACATAGACCTATACCTACTCCATTGGCCTGCCCCTGACGTTCCCATTTGTGAGACTATGAGGGCTATGGAGAGGTTGGTTGATGATGGTGTGATTAGATTCTTTGGTCTCAGTAACTTCGATGTCAGGGGCATTGAGGAGGCTCGATCATGTCTCAGTAAATACGACATTGCTGCTGTTGAGAATAGGTACAGCCTACTTCATAGGGTTGATGAGGGTTCAGTAATACCCTATGTCCAGAGGAATGGGATGCTCTACCTGGCGTATACGCCGATTGAGAAGGGCGCCTTTTCCAACAATGGGTTTTTAATGGGTATTGGTAAGAAGTATGGTAAGACTGCGATCCAGGTTGTGCTTAATTGGTACGTGGGTATTGACAACCTGGTTCCAATCCCCAAGGCTGGTAGGGTCGAGCATGTGAGGGAGAATGCTGGTGCCATGGGTTGGAGGTTGAGTAGGGATGATTGGAAGTTGATAAGTGATCATTTTCATTGAATTGGGTAGTAATTAATTTTAAAGTACCGACTTACTAAGGCGTTAAATGACGAAGCCCTTAATCATCGTGGCTATTGCATTAATAACTCTAGTGACTGGATTATTATTACTCCCTCAGTCATTGGCAGGTAATGGGGAGACTATTGAGTGCATTAATGGAACATTAAGTGGAATGAGAACATGCGTATTTCCCGGTTACGTGACAATCACGAATTACGTGCATGGTGACGCTTTGGTATCAATAAATGGAGGAGGTCCTACACCGTTAGCTAATGGGTCGGTCATAGCCCACGTTATCACCTACATACCCATGATTAAGCACTTAGTACTTAATAATAGGAGTCAGGTAATATTTGACATATTTAACCCAACGGGTAAGTGGGTTAATATAACATTACCTGGGAAGTGTTTCTTAACATTGAATGTGACAATACTTGGTAGTGGTTATATCTCGGTAACAGCCATAAGTAATAATGGAACTATAACCTACACACCCTACACGTGCTCCCTAGTAACCAATACAGTAGCCAACAATGACCTGGACATATACGTAAAACCTGCCATACCCCTATCATGTCCGTGTATAAATACAATAACGGTGGTGTCAATAAATGGGACATGCACTGAAACAAACACTGCCATAATAGAGGCCGTAGCCCATATAAACAAGGTGAAGGTTAACTGGGCATTATTAATTATCTCGGTGGTGTTGATATCGTTATCGGCAATAATCCTTGTAATAAATACGGCGTTATCTCGACATGCATGACTGCTGAAGTTAGGTAATAAGACATTTAAGTAGTTTACTTAAAGGGCTCATTGATGCCAGGTATAAATGAGTTGGTTCATGAGGAGTCGAAGAAGATAGTGAATAAGTACCTTAGTCAGATCAATGATAGGATTAACAAGGCCAAGGGGGAGTTGATGAAGAAGGTTGAGGAAATTAAATCCATTAAATAATAGCTCAAATAACAGGCCCATAAAGTTTCGCGATAAAATCTCTAGGTAATCCCTCAAGGTATGCATTCAGCAATGCAATGACTAGCTCACCCTCAGTGAACTTGAGGTGGGCGGCGGCTAAGGCTGCTCCTGGTGAGAATTCCGTGAATAATGATAATATGTATTCCTCAAGATTATGTGCGAATTTGTAACTGAACGAACCAAGGTACTGGACAAGAAGCCTCAGGTCTGATGAACCGGCGACCTTTATTAATTCATCCATTGCTGGAAACACGGCAGCCACCTCCTCGAGTATCCTGGTTGGTGACTCGCCGTATATCTTAAGTGCGGTGGATGCAACAGGTCCTGAACGTATCATTAACTCATTAATTACCTCCTGCGGTAAACCCCATAGTTTACCCCTAAGGATTATGTTGATGTTGTAATAATCAATGATATTGCGTATGAACCTGCTCACTGACTCATCAATCCTCGTTAATCTCGATAAATACTCTATGAATGCCTTATCAATTAGTGTGTCTAGCAACATGGTTGAGTATTGCGTAAACTGCTTACTAACCTTTAGGAATATTTCTAAAGCGGCACCTGCTGGGTGGCGCATCTCAAGTAACCTATTACGAAGATCTTCCAAATCCCTGGCGCCCATCAATACCGCCAATATGTGCCTTCTACCAAGCTCCTCCTCAACGGCTACGTTGATCAAACCCTCCATAGAGCTTCTCTCAAGCTCCCTCATTAATGACTTGGCGATCGCCTTTACGTTCTCAAGCTCGAACCTGATTAGGTATGATCTCAATGCTGTAGATGCTGGCTCGGGGACTGAGAAGGCTAGTGCGCTCAATAATTTAATGATGTGTGTTCTAATTTCATTTGTTACCTGAGTCTCGGTGGAAGCCTTACCAAGCCTTTCTGTGACTTCCCCATAATCGGTACCCTTAAGTGCATTGAATGCATCATCGATTGTTGGGGCTAGTATTAGTGCATTGAGTTCATTCTTTGTTAGGTATCGTGACCTCAAACCTCTAACCCTCGGGCCCAGGGGTGTTAACCTAATAACGTAAGTACCTGGCATCCTCCCTACTCACCGATTAATGCCTTAATCACTTCATCAACGGTCTTATCTATTGCATTGTTAATCTTCCTCCTGAACTCCTCAATATCCTTATGTAGGTTCTCTGAGTATTTGCGTACCTCCTCCTCAACCTCCCTACTCCTGTTCTCCCTATATTCATTGATTAACCTCTTTATGTAATCCTCAACCTCACCCTGAACCTTAACCCTAACCTCACCTATTAACCTAGAAATCTCCGCGTCCTCATTATCCCTCAGCTTATACACCTCGTCAACCTTACTATCAATCTTCCTAAGGGTCTCATAAAGTCGCTCTAACGACACAAGGGTCAATCATTATGCACCTTAAAAACATTATTGCTTATGCCTTACGTGGGTCTGTGTATGTATTCAATTAACTACTATTAAATTCAAAAATCTGCATAAGCATGGATTCAACAATTTAAACCCCTAAGTGCACAGGTTCGACATATGGATGTGAAAGACATAATACGTACGTTCAGGATAATCAGCATCATCCTATACCTAATCATAATAATCATAACGGTGGTGTTAGGTGCTGTGGCTCTTTACTTAGCTATTCATGACATAATAGCTTTAGCACCATTTTCGTCAATCACTGACATAAAGATACTGAGTGCGTTATCGGCAGTTTTCCTCGTCGTTATAGCCCTGGAGTTCGTGGATATGTTCCTTAGAGTATATTAGGACGGGTTCGGTAGTAGTTGATTTGGTGTTGGCTGTTGTGTTAACGGCAATATCGAGGGAGTTACTGCTTTATGTTGCAACGCCAGGTGCTTCATTGGATTACGGGATAATATTAGTGGCAAGCATACTGGTGTTGGCCGTGGCCTACTGGTTAATTAGTAGGGCTAGGGCTATGCAGAGCTCAGGTGCTCGTTAATTCAAGCCTATTGGGCATCTCCGGTAATAGGTTCTTAATGCTGTACAGTATCTCGTATCCCCCAATACCGAGCCTACGCATTATGTCATTAACGGAATCCTCAATAACACCCTTACTGACTCCGTGGATCATGAAGTAGCAGTTATATGGCCACTCACCGAAGGTTATCTCCCTAAGTACCACGTGCGTTGCCTCCTCAATTAACGCAACCCTCTCACAAAGCTCTTGTGACGCCTTAAACACGACCATGGCGTTCTCCCTGAACCCAACCTTGTCAGAATCAAGTGTTACATAAAAGTCTCTAATTACTCCAAGTTTCATCAACCTATTTATTAAATCACCTAACCTATCAACGTCAATACCTGCGATTTTCGCGATCTTATTAAATGGTTCATCAACAACCTTAATAGCCCTCAACTTTCTGAAGAAATCCATAGGTAAGCCCGTGGACTCTATTGGAGGTACTTCGCTTGGTAAAGGCGGAGCCTTGGTCCTCGAGACACCCCTCATTAGGTCAAACTTAACGTCAATCTTGTAGGTCCTCAATGCGGTTAATACTACGTAATCACGGAGATCAAACCTCGACAGGGTGCCTGAAACCTTTTTCAGGAGTTCTTCCTTATTCTGCGCTTTGGTAACGAACCAGACATTATACCTGGGATGATCCCTAACGAAGTTGTGGGAGACCTGGGGGTCTGAGTTTATGGCCTTGGCGACAGTATCGATTAATCCATCTGGCACATTAACACCTATTAGGGCGGAAACCAAGCCCCTGGATCTATAGTTAACGAGGGCTCCAATCCTCCTAATAATTCTTAGCCTTACGAATTCATCGACTTTGCCCAGAACCCAATCTTCGGTAGTTCCTAACCTATTGGCTATTTCATTAAATGGTCTCCTCACTATTGGGAAATTGTATTGAAGTTCCATCAATAATCTCCTATCGTCGTTATTAAGCACGTTTCATGAAACCCAATGCCTATTAATAGGTGTTTTGCATCTAATCATAGGTAATAATTAGCTTTGTCTAAGTTCATCCTAAATGCGATTCGCCCTTATCGGTGAATAACTGTTATTAAGGGCTGATTAGTGGGATTTCGTGATGGAGGAGTCCGACTCTAGGATCATTAAAGCGCTTGTTGATTTAATAAGCAAGAGTAGGGGTAGGAGGATCACTATTAAGGCTAGGTCATTACTCAAGTTCGCAGGTCTCGATAGTAGGCACTCAAACATACTGAGGACCGCTAAGGTTCTTGGAAGGCTTGCTAGCAATGGTTATGTTAGGGTCGAGAGCTCAAAGCCCATAAAGTCCAGGTCTAGAATACTTAAGTACATAATTACGGAGAGCATGGAGTTGTGGAAGTCGGCTAAGGAGAACCCTGACGGTACTGTAAACATGCTCCTCAAGAGATTGAGGGATATGAGCAACCAAGCCTCAGGGAATATTAATTAATTTGATTAGTATGGATGGGAGGGAGATAGAGGTCGTTAGGGGGCATAGGATTGATTATCAATTATACAAATACCTACTCCAGTACTTCTCTGAGGGAGAGTTGGAGAGCTTATTTAATGCCGTTAGGAGACCACCAGGTAGGTACTACGTAAGGGCCAACACACTTAGGATAAACCCTGGGGATTTGATTAATAGGTTACGGGAGCGAAATATTGATGTTTACCCCGACGAGCATTTAAACGAAGCACTATGGTTCCCTGTTAAGGGACCTAATAGGATTCCATCCGCTAGAAAAATCGTAATTGCCGATAAGAGGGCCGCCGAGAGCGTATACATGGGTGCTAACCTATATGTACCAGGTGTTGTGAAGTTTGAGGATGGTGTTAAGAGGGGTGATGAAGTGAATGTGCTTGCGCCAAATGGTGAGGTCGTAGCCCTTGGTATTGCCGAAGTTGATGGTGATGAGGTTAGGAGGGTTAGTAACGGTGTTGCCGTTAGAACCCTCATTAGCACCTACAGTTTACCTAAGGTTAGGGAGATGCCTGAGTATGAATTAGGTTTGTTCTATGACCAAAGCCTGCCGGCACAGTGGGTTGCCCATGTGCTGGATCCAAGGCCTGGTGAGGTTGTTGTTGATATGAACGCGGCGCCTGGCGGTAAGTTAAGCCATGTTATACAACTCACCACAGGTAAGGCTGTGATCTATGCGTTTGATAGAAGTCCAGGTAAGGTTAGGGAAATGGACGCAATACTGGGCCGATTGGGAATGGCGGGCCTCTATAGGACTGAGGTTAGGGATACTAGGTACCTGGACATCGACAAACCCGAGCTCGTGGGACTAGTTGACAAGGTGTTGATAGACCCATCATGCACCGACATGGGTGTGAGGCCTAGGCTGTTCGATGTTAAGACCATGGATCTGGTGAAGTCCATGTCCGAGTACCAGAGGCAGTTTATTAGGGTTGCCTGGAAGCTCCTTAAGCCAGGTGGGGTTCTGGTTTACTCAACATGCACGATACCGCCACTCGAGAATGAGGACAACATGGCGTATGCAGAAAGCCTGGGTTTCAGGGTTGTGGACATATCGATACCCAACGCCTCGGGTGGTTTAGTGGATAGGTACCAAGACTCCGTTGCCAGGTTTTACCCGCATGTTCAGGATACGCCAGGCTTCTTCATAGCAAAACTAATTAAGCCTATGTAAAGGCATCGATGAAGGTTGGTTTCAGTAATTGAACCAAGTCCTCAGTACGTACTTTAATTAATGTGTTCCTAGACCCACCACCACAAAGCACGTAGTCATTCTCAAGAATTGCAGGATCCATGACAACCCTTAGGGATTTCACGCGCTCACTAAATGGCGTTACCGCACCTACCTCAACACCCAAAACCTGCCTAACCTCCCTAGCCCTAGCCATAACCACCTCCCTACCCAGCAAGTGCGATAATCTCTTCAAGTCGATACGCCTATCACCCCTGACGATAGCCACCGCATATTCATCACCAACCCTGAGCAGTATGGTCTTAACAATCCTGCTAACGGGCTCTCCACTCTCCCTGGCAGCCCTCTCCACGGTCTCAACACCATGCTCAAACTCCAGAATCTCAACAGGCACACCCATCACAGTATCCCTCCGCAATCTCATTAAATCCCAATAACAACGTGCGGATTTAAACATTTAAAGTAGTGAGGCATTACGTTACTGCGATGATTAATGAGGTGGTTGATGAATTCCGTCAATTCTACGGCGAACCACCAGCAATACTTACCTCAGCACCGGGTCGTCTCGATTTCCTAAACACGCACCAGGACTATAAGGGCCTACCTGTGGTCGCTGTGGGTATAAACCTGAGGACCTACGTCGCTGCATCAATATCAAGCAATAACTTCATGATTGCATCGGGGAATTTGAGGGATGAGGGGTTGGATTATGTCGATAAGTTCCAACCAAGCGATCTAGGTTTACGTGGCAATAAGTGGTTTGGTGATTACGTGAGGGCCCTCGTACTAACGTTCAGAAGGCATGGTTATTATGTTAAGCCATTCAGGGCTTGGATACGTAGTTCGGTACCAATAGCCTCGGGACTCGGGAGTAGTGGCACCCTACTCGTAGCATTGGCATCGGCAATAAACACCCTGAACAGGCTGGGGCTTGATAGGAAAGAGCTGGCTGAGCTGGCCTACGAGGCTGAGCATGACGTAATGGGTATTCCCTGCGGTAGGCTTGATCAGTACGCGGCAGCCTTCGGTAATATAGTGCGTATTGAAACCAAGCCGCCATATAATGTCGAAATACTGCCTAGGTTGGGCGGTGTCTTCCTGGTCCTGGATACGGGGATTAGGCATAGTACGGCTGACATACACCCGAGGCTCCAGGCCGAGATTGATGAGGGGCTTCGTGAATTACTGAGCATGGATTTACCCGATAGGATACGTAGTAAGTTGGGTAATCATTATTGGGAGGTTAGGTGGGATGAGATTGATGAGCAGGAGCTGAGGCCGTACCTCGATAAGTTGGGTGGGGTCTTGAGAGATAGGATACTATACACGTTAAGGGCTAATGAAAGCACAAAATTGGCTCTCAAGGTGATGAGGGGTGAGGCTGTGGATATGGAGTTGATAGAACATGTACTTGAGATGGCTAGGGCGGAGGTTGAGGGAGTACTCTCCAGCTACGAGTGGAGGGAGGGCATGGTTGGTAGGGTCATGACGTATCAACACATACTCCTTAGTAGGTACTATGGGGTTAGTTTGCCCGTGATTGATGAACTAGTTGATTTCCTAGTCAGTGAGGGGGCTCATGGTGCCAAACTATCCGGTGCTGGCTTAGGTGGGGCTGTGATTGCATTGGTTAGGAATGAGGATATGGCTAAGGAATTACTGAACAGGGCATCAAAAAGGGGGTTGGCGGTTAGGGGTTGGGTTGTTAATGTTGATGAGGGTGTGTTGGTACATGGCGGGTAAACCATTGATGGAGCTTAGGTGGGACCCAATACTTAGGGAGTGGGTTCTCATATCAAACATTAGACGCCTCAGGCCCTGGCAACCCAGTGGCTTCTGCCCATTCTGCCCCGGAAACCCAGAGACTGGCTATGGCTGGAGGGCCCTAATACTTGAGAACAGGTACCCAATGCTCATGGAAAGTCCACCGGATCCAAGTACCCACTGGTTTTACTCAACGGCTAAATCCGTGGGTAGGTGTTACGTGGTTGTCGAGACGCCTGAGCATGGTATTGATGACATAAGTGATCTACCCGTGGATCAAATCGAGTATGTATTGAGGATGATAATTAATAAGGTTAGGGAGGAGTCGGGTAGGGATTACGCCCATTACTTCCTCTGGTTTAGGAATAAGGGCAGAGAAATAGGTGTGTCCTTAACGCATCCCCACAGTCAGATTTACGTGCTACCTTTCATACCGAGTAGGGTAGAGAAGGAGATTGGCAACGCCAAGGAGTACTTCGACTCCAAAGGTAGGTGCTTATTTTGCGATGTGCTCAATGCGGAGGTTAGGGATGGAATTAGGGTCATCTATAGTAATGAGCATTGGGTATCATTCATGCCATTCTACTCCCACTGGCCCTTCGAGATCCACATCTACCCCAGAAGGCATGTTCAGTTGGTAACGGATCTCAGTAATGACGAAGTGCATAGTTTGGCACAAATCCTTAAGGTATCACTTTGTGGCTTAACGCACGTCTTTAGTAGTAAGTCAATGCCGTACATACTGGTGATGCATCAAGCGCCATTGAAGGGGTCTTACCCATTCTACCACCTCCACATTGAGATTTACGGCATACTCAGGGAGGAGGATAAGATGAAGTATGCGGCTGGCATGGAGATGGGCGGAGGTAATTTTACATACGACGCCGTGCCCGAGGAGAACGCTCAGAGACTGAGGGATTCCGTGCTTAGGAGTTGCATTAAAGGTACATAATTACCCGCGTTAGGTTTTTAATTATATAACGATCTCACGATCCGATGAGTAGTGCATTCAAGATCTCAGTCACTAAGATGGATTTTGGTGCCGCTGAGGAGTTAACCCGTAAGGTGTACGATACAATAATCATTGGTGGAGGACCAGCTGGTATGTCAGCCGCGATATATGCAGCCAGGTATGGACTCGATACTGCGATTATTACAGAGGAGATTGGTGGGCAAGTTGGTAAGGCTGGTTGGGTAGAGAATTACCTGGGCTATACGAGGATATTGGGTACAGACCTTGTGAATAAGTTTGAGGAGCATGTTAAGTACTACAATGTGCCTATAATAATTGATTCCGTGGAGAATGTGGAGAAGGATGGCGAATTATTCAGGGTGTACACACTGAATGGTGACGAATACGCAACTAGGACGGTGATAATAAGTGTTGGCGAGAAGAGGAGGAAGCTTAACGTTCCTGGCGAGGACACGTACAATGGGAGAGGCGTTAGTTATTGCGCACCTTGTGATGCCCCACTGTTCAAGGGTAAGGTTGTCGCGGTTGTTGGTGGTGGTGATTCAGCGGCGTCGGCAGCACTATTGTTGACTGAGTATGCGAGTAAGGTGTACATAATCCATAGGAGGAATCAGTTAAGGGCGCAGAAGTATTACCAGGATTTGCTGCTTAAGAATCCTAAGATAGAGATAATCTGGAACTCCGTGGTTAAGGAATTACAGGGCGACAAGCTACTTAGGAAGGCAATACTACAGAGGGTCGATACCAAGGAAACCTTCGAATTACCATTAGACGGACTATTTGTGGAAATAGGCGCAGAACCTCCCGTGGATCTATTCAAGAGGATTGGGCTTGAGCTATCGCAGGATGGTTACATAAGGGTGAATCACCTAATGGAGACGAACATACCCGGTATCTATGCCGCAGGTGATTGCGTCGACCTAACACCAAGGGACTTTAGGCAGATAGTGGTTGCTGCGGGGCAGGGGGCTCTTGCTGCGTACTCAGCGTATAATTACATAATTAAGAGATTCGGCTTTAATAGGAAATAAGATGTCTAGATAATAGCTATAGAGAAAATCATTTTAACCGACTCATGTAGTCTTTTTCTGTGGTCGGTGAACAAGAGTATAGTGAGGAGAGTGAGGAAATAACAAACGTTACTGAGGAATTACCCCTATCCGCTAGACTTGTGGTTAATTACTTAGAGTTTGAGCATTTGATAAATAATAAGTCATACGTGGCATTTAAGGAGATTATTGATGGGACAGGGCTGAGCGTAAGGACTGCTAGAAACGCAATCAACATACTGCGCAAGAGGGGTTTGATTGATGTTTTCCTTGACGTTAAGGAGAGAAGGAGGTACATGTATAGGCTCAACTTCAAGAACTTAACCCATGATAGGGTTGATGTAACACCAGGCCTTTACATAATAGACGTTGGGTTAGGCACATTACCAAGCATGACGTTTAGGATATACAGAACACTTAGGGCCTCGGCTGTGGCCTTTTACACAGATAGTGTGCCAACGAGTTACCTGGAGTTCACAAAATGTACCTGCGCAATGCAGAGACTTGTGAATTATGAACCACAGGGTTTCGAAGAGATAGTTCACACTGTTGTTAGTAATGGGGGTTCTGTCGCCCTAGTTATGGACTCATTACTTGATTCTGATGTGGTTAGGCCGTACATAAATGCTGTTTATGAGGCTGATCATGAGAATGGTCGCATAATGATGTATAGGGTTTTTGGGGTCTCACCGATACAGGTGGCGCTGGAGTTGTTAATGTTGGGTAGGGAGGATAAGGTGTCGTATAGGAGGGATAGTATTGTCATACGTATCGTAACAACGAAGGGAAAACCACAACTGGGGGATTACATTAAGGCGTACGTACTGACGTTTAATGAGGGTAACCTAATACTTAAGGCATATAATGCGGATGATGACTTTAATGGGCTTAGGGCCTATATAATATACACTAGGTACTAGCGCTTAGTGCTTGTTTTTCGAGCCCTCTCTCCTTCAATTGCATACCTAGGTACTTCGCCGAAAGCAATAGGAAGTTTAGCCCCCTCCTGGCATCCTCATCCTTAAGCATCTCACTAATCGTTTTAATGATAGACCTACCATCACTAGCCACGTCCATTGCAGCATTTAATGAAGCCACATAGGCACAGCACCTAATACGCGTCATAAAATCAAGTAATGTATCTATATTTGTCACTAAGTAGATCATGTTCGTATTAATGAATGTGTGCGACACCTCACTTAGCACCTCTGGATCACTAAGTAGATCCTTCAGTGTATCTAGCAAGCCTGTATTACTTAAAGCATTTAATAGGTCGAGGGTCTTCTCAATACTTTCTTTAGTCCTTGGCTCGGACAACCTAGCCGATAATGCCAGGAGCTCCTCGTAGTTATTGAGGAGCTTTATGAAGTTCGTACTCATCAACGTTTTTACCAAATCTTCAACAACATCACTACTCAGGAGATTGCTCATTGCGTCTAGAATACCGAGCTCATCCAGTCTCCTTATTAATTTAAGGAATTTAATGAGTGGTTCGATGTATTCCGGGCTCATTACCTCAAGAAGTTTACGCTCAAGCTCTACCTCGGTCATAATCCTCACCCATAGATTGGGCGTAGCTTCGCGGGCTCGGTAGCCTCGAAGAACGCCTCAAATATTGGGTCCCAAAGCTCTGGGTACAGTATCATATCCCAGTAAGTCGCTGCGAAGGCTAACTTAAATAGATGATTCACTTTATTTATTGGGTACTTAACCGTGGGGTTGTAGTAATCACTTATCACGAAGGTGCCTAGTCCATAACCAACATCGAATGGACAGTTGGTACGCCCCGTGTTTTTAGCCTCCTCACCCTGCAGCAACCTAGCCACCACACCAGCCTGCAGATGGGCTGTCACACCCGTCTTAGCCACCGGTAGCGCGGATGCGTCGCCAATTACGAAGGCATCATCAAACCCCTTAACCCTGTTCGTGAACTTATCAGCAAGCACAAAGCGATCGTTATCTAGAACGTTATCGGGTACGTACTTAATATTGACGCCGACGTGCGGCGGTATCACTATAGCGGCATCGAACTTGAGCTCCTCACCCTCCATGGAGTAGGCAACCCTCTTCTCGACGTCTATTTGATCCAACGTATAGAACGTTATGTGCTCAATACCCCTCTCCTTAAGCAACGGCTCTATTAACTCATTCATCGGCTCTGCGGGATACGGCCTCGGGTAGAATGTGGCATAGACAATCTTGACCTTATCCCTCAAGTCTCTCCTCCTGAAGAACTCCTCGGCCAGGAAAACACCCTCCAGCGGACTTGGCGGGCACCTATACGCGCCCGGTGCGAGTATTATGGCTAACGTGCCCTCCCTCATACTATTTATTGTCTGCCAAACCTTCCAGGCATTCTCCTCAGTGCTGTGGTAGTTACCGAATAATTCAACGGTCTTATCCAAGCCAGGCACTTTGGAGTAATCCACGGTGGCACCTGTGGCTATAACCAGGTAATCATAATCCAATCTCTTGCCGTTCTCAAGCTCCACATACCTATCCTGAAGATTTACGACACCCGCGCCCGACTGTATGAAGTTAACCCAGGGCTTCAGGACCGAGCGTATCTCACGCTTAATGGGCTTCTTCGAACCCCTAAAGGCTATGTATAGTAGCCAGGGCCAGAACCAATTATACGGTTGTTTATCGACAACCGTGACCTCAAACTCATCCTTGGGAAGCCTATTCGCCAGTATGGCACCCCCAGCGCCGCCACCAACAATGACGACCCTCTTTTTAACGCCGGCCATCCTTAGCCACCGCCTACTTCTTCGCGGTGACTTTAATCACCGCAACGATCTTGTCGGGCTCCTTCCTCAACTCAAGGAGTTGATTCCCAGTCCTCTGTATCCACGCCTTCACGTCAGGCTCAAAGCCTGGGTCAGTCGCCCAAACCTCTATTATGTCGCCATTCCTCGCATTCCTATACGCCTTAACAAGCTCCGTTATAGGTCCTGGGCAGGCAATACCCCTCGCGTCAACCAGTATCTTGTTGCCCTGGCTCATGCCCACCACCTCATATGAAGAGTACCTGGCCGCCCTTCGCCATCTCTAGGAACGTTGTTACGCCAACTATGTCATCAACGAGTGATGGGTCGAAATCATCCTTCTTAAGCCCAGCCGCCTCAGCCATCATTGAGCAAACATACACCTTAGCGCCCATCGACTTAGCCTGCTTAAGCATTTCAATCCACGTTGGAGCCTTAATCCTGGCAAGGCCCTCCTGGAGCTTTGGGACCATCTGCTCGAACTCCTTAGGCCAAACAGGCGGTGCCGGCTTCTTCAGGAGCTTAAACATGGCCCAGCCCGTGAAGAATATATTCACCTCATAACCCAACGCAGCCGCTGCTTGGGCAACCACGCCAACGGGTATCAGCTTGTCTTCAGTTCCGGAGAACACGATCATGCTTATCTTGTCCTTACCCGAGCTCATACGTGCGAATGGAGAATTCAAGTGGATATAAGTAATAATTATGAGTGCAATAAATGCATCTGAGAAATAATTTTATAAAAATAAACAAATAAATATAAATGTATGCAAATGACCTAAGCGAAACTGGTGGGTTTGGCGTTATGGCAGTATTGTGGTAATACGATAACGTTGGGCGCTACTGGCGATTAATTAAGCCACAGCACGCCGTGCAGCATTCCAACGCGCTTCTTGACCTTCGTACCTGTCCCTCCGCAATTAATATGATTATTGCATGGAGCCTACGAGTGCCGTGCTGGGCCTCAACCGTGATCCTAACCGTGCCAACGCCATCATACATCCTACGGGGGCCCCACACAGCATTGCCTATAATTACGGGGAGACAACATGCAAGTCCGCAGTCGGTGGTCACTATGTGCCAATCCCGGGATAAGGCTATCGCGAGTAATTTAATGCCTAGGAACTCATTGAGTATGTTATTCACCGCATCATCACTAAACCTACCGCCGCAGGGCCCTCCACCCTCAACTAGTTGGTTCCATACTTCCTCAATCACCCAGGCCACGACCTCTAAATCCTCATTTGATAAATCATCATCACCAAGGACACCAATGCTGTACAGCCTTAATACGTCATTAATAATACCCATCACCTCATCCGTGCTAACCCCGTGTCCATACTCCGCGAACCTATGTATTACGGTATTCACCGCCTCATAAATGACGTCCTGGGTAGTGACGCATAGGCCGCCTCGGCATAGATCCCTAATCAACCCCATAACTACGCCACGCCTGACACGTCTAATCGCACCGCGCTTATTCACTGTTGGTATGGGGAGCCCGCGCCCCATTAGGTCGATTATGACGTTAGTATCAAGTAGAACCCTCGCCATACCCACCAAGTCGTCTCCTTCTATTGACGTCATCGCCATCAACGTAGACACCAGCCCTACTGAAGAACTCACCAATCCTCATTAATTCACAGTCCTCCTTAACAATGCTACTTAAATCCTCATTCAAATCCCTAAGCAAGGCCCTACCCACACTCTTCAACCTACCCCTGAGGAAGTAGGCCGAGGCCTTTAGGAGGGTTAACGCATTCCTTAACCAATTGAGGGCCAGGCGCATTAGGGCCTCGCTAATCAGTATATACGCGATCCCCCAAACCCTCATCCCTATCCCTCAACCTACAACCAAGCACTAACAATGCGTCGGAAATGAGGAGGAGCTTGGCTGTGGCATTCCTGGCATTCGCCACCTCAGGGCTAAGTAGGCCCTGGTCAATGAGCAGTCTCGCCAGGCGCCTCGATAATAAGGCCTTGAACGAGTCCCTATCGACATAGCAGAAGACGCTCATCAACGCAGGCCGAGCCCTCAGCGACATTAGTAATGCCTCAGCCACTTCGCTGTGGATACTCCTAATCAATTGCCTACCCAATTCCCCATCACTAACGAACCTGGCAACACCATCCTCAGGAACAACACTGACGAAACGCTCAGGCACAGGCTATGGAGAAAACAATGTTTTTATTTATTGCATCACGATTTCGCAGTTTCGATTAGTTCTAAAACGCGAAGGAGGGAAAGTTCATACATTAATTTTAACGATAATCCATGACAACCATCGCTTACTGAGCCTTACTTGTTACGGTTATTCTTACCCTAAAGCCCTTAAATAATGTTATAACTACCGTGAGAACCATCGTTAATAACCCCGACGCTACTAGAACCAAGCCGTATTGCTGAGCCGCGGTCGAGGATAATTTAACTACGTTTACATTATAATAACTCATGACCTCGAGACCCACCCCAATCAACACTAGGGACCATACAAGGCCGAATATTAACTCGTCAAGGTTTATGCTCCTTAACCTCAACTTGATAATAGAACTGGTGGCTTTAGGTCTCTTAACCAGGCTAGCCGCCTTGGAGCTCAGCGCCACGTAAGTGTAGTACCCGGCCACGGTGCCTGGTATGAAGCCTAGCGTGAAGAGTAGGCCGAATAGCGATAACCCAGCTAGCCCTGACCAAAAGGCACCAACACTGCAACCCTGGGCTATCCTAGCCCCAATGGCCAATATAACGCCGCCTGTGAAGGTTATTGTAAATTCAGCTACCCTATTCGTGTTCGGCGGAGGTAACTTCACCGAGAACGTGCCCCTAATCATTGACGATATGAAGGCTCCCGTGACTACCATGAGTACGAAGAAGGTGAAGGGGTTGAGTATGCCCACCGTCTGGAACCAGTTATGCGGCATTGAGGCCGCCCCCAGGTGGATGCCCAGCGGGTTGAGTAGGTACTCAGCCAGTAGGCCAACTGGCGTGGTTACGCCAAGGTAGTTAAAACCGCGCCCAGCCAGGAATATGAAGGAGGCAACCATGAATAGCCCGAACAACACGCCGTAAAATATCGGCGACTTTAACAACCCCTCTCCACCACCCTCGAAGGTTAACCTACTCCTCCTAAGCCTATAAACCACCAGCATAATGGCCGCGAAGAACACCACCCCCATTATGGCTGCAGCGGCGTTTATAGGTATTAAACCACTTATTAAGTACGGTGTGTAGTTCATCGGTGAGCCGTTGGCAACGCTTAACCAGGGCACCGTGTGCTTCCACCACCACTCCAGCGCGAGACCGTTATATATCGGGAACGCAAAGATGATGGTACCAAGCATCATGCCCAGAATCTCGAGCCAGTTAACCACGTAACCCTGCCCACTCTTCCACAGCATACCGGCCATGCAGCCCTGCCCAAGCATAATCCCAAAGCCAAAGATGAAGCCTCCAAGCACCGTGAACCAACCAGCGCCAGGCAGGTAGATATAGGCATCCACTGCGGGTACTGCGTTAAAAGCCACCAGTAGCCCCGTCAGCAGTGAGGATACGGCAATGCCCGTCAGTATCATCTCATAGATTCTACTGTACCTAACATTCATAACCTGGTGAGTGGCAATCACTATGCAGTAAGTAGTCCTTTCAGCAAGCACACCAAGTAGGAAACCCAACACCGCGTAAAACACCCCAATCACCCAAGGTGGCGTGGTGAAAAGAGGGACCGCCCCCATGCGGACCACCAGAACACCATGTATTTAAATGAAAATAAGCAATAATCAAGAATGCAAAAAATGCACCTGAGAAACAATTTATAAATAATAAGCAAAAATAATAAAAAGAATACATTATAATACAAATAAATACTAAACGAACAACCCTATTTCCGTTCCATCCATGCAATCATCATTATTGGGGTTAATCATGAATTAAGTAATTACGTGAGTTTATTATGGTGGCGGAAGCGCCTCCGGTCTATGGAATCGCCATTTAAAGATATACCATCGCTCAGGCACATTACGAACGCATGAACCGCTAAAAATCATAAAAGGCATGAAAGAAAAACGTCAAGAAAACAATCCCAAACTAACACAATCCATAAAAAGGAATTGAACGTTTTAGAGCCGGGGCCGGGATTCGAACCCGGGAAGTAACGGGTCTGCAGCCCGTCCCCTTGACCACTCGGGCACCCCGGCGGGTTATTTTATTTTTTAATGGTTTAAAGGTTTTTTGTTCGTTCTCTTTGTCCTGGCGTTCCGCTGCTCCGCCTCATTGTTATGCCCGATCCGGGTTTATTTCTGTTTTGTGGGTATTTGTTTTCTCGGTGGGCTTCTTTGTTGGTTGCTCGGGTTGGGCATCTATAATGCACTTTCTATTCGGGTTGTCTCTTAAATTCTTCTTGACTAGGTCATTACCGTAAACTATGCTGTGAGTTTTGACTTATCTAATGAATTGCTTTTGCTCTACGATGATTATGGTGCATGAATTGTCGTGATATACGAAAGGTTTTTATTGTTACGGGCTTGACGTTTATGGTATGAGCGTCAAATTATTCGTCAGTGTTTTAGTACCATTCTTGATGAGTGCGTTTTGTGTGTTCTCGATAGTTTACTTATTCCCCGAATTATCCACTGCCTTTCACGTGGGGGTCGCCGCCCTATCCCTACTTGTGACCCTATCCTTCATCGGTGGTGCTGTTGGTGGTGTATTTCTTGGCATGGTTGCCGATGCCTACGGTAGGCGTGTAGGGTTGGCTCTATCCGTACTAATCTTCTCCCTATTCACCCTAATGGCTGGTTTTGCCGGTGGTTTATTAGAGTTGTACGCGTTTTGGTTTTTGGTTGGTTTTGGCGTTAATGCCGAGAATGGGATTACCTACGCCGTTGTTATCGAGAATTGGAGGAGCGGACGTGGCTTAATGGGTGGCTTACTTCAGGGCATATACTTCATAGGCATCGTACTTGATGCCCTAGTGAGTGGTGTGATTAGGGATTGGAGGCTTGTCCTAATCTCAATAGGTGCCACATCCCTCACCCTATCACTACCCCTAATCATGCTTGTTCCTGAAACGGCAGGTAGGATTGGTTTGAGGAGTGTTGGTTATGGTGAGTTGTTTAGGGGTTCCTTGCTCATTATTACTGTGCTTAGCACGGTATTGGTGTCCTCGGCATTTCTGTACACGATACCACTTGTTAGTCTGGCACCCACGTATCTTAGTGCTATTAAACCACCAGGGCTTGGTTACTGGCTTGTTGCGCTACCGCTCGTTGGTGCCGCATCCTACGTAATCGCTGGCTACGCATCCGATATCTACGGTAGGGCTAAAACCCTAACTGTGCTTAGCACAATAGCCCTCGTATCATCAGTAGCCCTTCTTTTGATGGCTAGGTCCTACCCAGGTTACGTAACTATACCGGTAGCCCTGGCTTATTTCTCATCCTCAATCTTCGCATACCTAGGGGTGTGGATTAGTGAGTTGTATCCAATGAGGGTTAGGGCAACGGCATCAAACTTCGCGTTCTTCCTAGGCAGGTTATTGGGTGGTGTTGGTCCACCCATAGTTGCTGCGCTCTTTAGTTATGACTTAGGTGTTGGGTTGGGCTACGTATTAACTATAAGTGCGGCATTGGCCTTAGCATCAACCCTAATGCTGGGTAGGTTCACCTCGATAGACTAAGCAACGTTGATGCCGAGCGTTCTAAGTATCGCCTTCATTATCTCAACCGCCCTTTTAGCCATGCCCAGCGCGTTTTCGGCATCACCCTGGGTGTAGATATCCCACGGCGTTAGCCCCATGCTAGGCTCGCCATAGGTGCTCCTACCATGCTCCGGCGCCAGTCTCTTGGCTATGTTTGCTAACTCAATCACTAAATCAGCAAGCTCTCTTGGCATTCTATCGACCAATTCCTGCAATTCACCGGATGGGTCGTGTGACCAGCTCGGCACTCTATACACGGCAATTACGGCTTTCGCCGCATTCTCCGCGGAAAGCTGCGCATTAGCCACCGTACCCCTCCAATCACCCCTGTTAAAGGCTTCGTTAGCATCCCTGAGGTAGTTAATGGCCAATTTATACCTGTACCTAACCTCATCCATTGGGTCGAACATGGTCTCTCACGGTATGTATGAGGGGTTTACCATCAGCCCTCTCCCAACCGTACTTCCCATCCCTCGTCCTATACCTAACCAGGTTCTCCCTCCTGACAAACTCCACAACCGCCTCCTTAAACCACCTCAGCTCACCCTGCCTATCACAAATTATCACACCATCCCAGGCAATGTTTATTGCTAGCGAGGACCACCTACCGTGAATATCCCCCCTCCTCATGATCACCAGCGTGACATCGCGATTAACGTACTTCCTAATTAACCCGTAAACCCTAGCCCTAACATCCAAGTTGCCGACTAGGTTCTTGAAGAGCACGAGCACATCCACATCGCTATCCTCCCTAGCCTCACCACGAACCCAACTACCAAAGAGCATCAGGCCTAGGAACTCATCGCCAAACTCCCTCTCGAGATCCACGCACGACCTACTTAATGAAGCAATGATCTCGGCCAGATCCATTAAATCAAGTCTTGGGTAAGGAATACTTATACCTATCGGTGTGGGGATGGTTTAGAAATTATTCATATGCCTTGCCTAGAGTTGAACCAGGGCAAAATTTTGCCATGGGTTGATAAATTAAATATTTTTCAAAACATCTTACTTAACTATTTTATTAACTAATTCGTTCCTTATTTCCTTACCTAGCCTGGTTAGTATTCCCCATGCAGCCAGTACTCCCGTGGCTGCCGCCACGTTTATTCCCCTGGATAGCCCTGCGCCGTCGCCTGCTGCGAATATTCCATCGACCGTGGTCTCCATGAGTTTGTTCACCACAGCCCTCATGCTGTAGTACTTGATCTCGGGTGCGTAGAGTAGTGTGTATTTGCTTGCTAGCCCCGGTATTACACTATCAACCTTATTTAGGAACTCGAGTATGTTGTCCAGGGCCCTGGCTGGTAGCGCCATGCCTATGTCGCCAGGTGTTACGTACTTGAGCGTCGGCTCTATCACGTTTCTCCTAATCCTATCCCAGGTCGACCTCCTACCATCCTCTAGGTCACCGAGCCTCTGTATTATTGGTTTACCACCGCCCAGTTTCGTGGCTAGCCTGGCTATTGATTTGCCATACTCTATTGTGTCCTCCATGGGGTCTGTGAGCCTTATCGAGGTTAGTAGGGCGAAGTTCGTGTTGTTGCTCTTCCTATCCACGTAGGTCTCCCCATTAACACCAACTGTTCCGTCGTCGTACCTCTCCAGCACCACGAAACCGCCTGGGTTTGTGCAGAATGTCCTGACCTTGTCATCGTGGGATTTCGTGTACATTATTATCTTTGGGTCCATGTATAGATCCGTTATTGGGTTCATCACGTACCTGGGTATCTCAACCCTAACACCCACATCCAATGGGTTTGGTATTAACTCAATACCGAGCCTCCTGGCATCATCCCTAAACCACTCGGCGCCAGCCCTACCGGGTGCCATGAGGATTGTCCTAGCCTCAATGTTGCCCCTCCTGGTCCTGAGCATGAACACGCCATTGCCACGCTCGACATGCTCCACGTTCGTCCCAACAACTAGCTTAACGCCTGCCTCCATTAGGTAGTTGGTGAAGTTTTCAATGACCCTGGTTGATCCGTCAGTACCAATATGCCTCTGCCTAATCGGCACTAATTGGGCACCAACGCGTGCCAGGGATCTCTGGTACTCCTCGAAGGCAGGTCCCTTAGGTTCAAAGACCCTATCCGTGGGTGCTCCAAATTTCACGAATACCTTATCGATGTAATCAATGAGTAGGTTCGCGGAGTCCCAACTATTGAGTATTTCCTGGAGATCACCGCCTATGTCGGGTCTCAGGTTTATTATGCCACTACTGAATAACCCAGCACCACCAATGCCATGAGTTATGTGGCACGGAACGCAGACGCACCTACCAATCCTTGACAATGGGCAATGCCTCTGTCTCGGCATGTAGCCCTTATCAATGAGCACCACGCTTATGTCCCTGGCATTCTCAATGAGCTCGTAGGCAGCAAAGAGGCCTGCGGGTCCCCCGCCAATGATGGCTACGTCATAGATCATGGACCAACCACCTCCCTCCTCAGGTCTACCATGTCCATGGAATCCTCGCCAGTGCCAATCAGGGTTATTGGAACCTTCAACGCCTCACTGACCTCCTCAACCCACTTCCTAGCCTCAACGGGTAGGTCGACCCACCTCCTCTTACCGCGCACGCCTGGGAATAGGGCGTCGAACTTGGTTATGGCTAATTGCGTCGGTCTATTGAGCATGATAGCGCGCCTGGCAAGTTCCAGGTTAAATGGTGCTGCGCGCCTCGGTCTACCGGTGACGGTACCCCTCTCAACCCAGCCCCTAGCAACCAACTCATCCTGGCTCAACTCCCCAGGTAATTCGCCAGCGCCAACCCTGGTTACGTAGGACTTGAAGACAAGTATTACGTCGCTAACGAGCCTCGGGCTAACACCAACCTCACTAATTATTCCAGAGGCTGTGGTGTCCCTGGATGTGACGAATGGGTACGTGCCGTGATAGAGACTTAGGAATGTTCCCTGTGTACCCTCAACAACAACTAAACCACCCCTATCTAACTCCTCATTGACTTCCCTAACCACGTCGGTGATGAATCCCCTAAGCTCTGGAAAGTCCTTGGCAGTCTTCAAAACCCTCAGTACTCTATCAACCATTGCCGCCCCAACACCCTGCCCCGTGGATCCGATGGTCTTCATTAGGTACTCATTACTTCTCTCGTTCTCCACATGCCTATCTTCAATAATGCCGGAATTCGCATCAACCCAAACCCTACCTCGTGTGTTCGTCTCCTCAACCTCCCTGAGGAAGACATCGATCTTGAACAGGGCCCCTGGCGCAATCATGAGTCTCGTGTTCTCGTTCACAAAGCATGATGGAATTATCCTGAGCTTCCAGGATTTACCACCGTAACTGACAGTATGCCCTGCATTTATTGAACCTGTCCTAACACAAATGCTAGGTTTATCGGTAAGCCCTAGGTAGGACACGACCTTACCCTTACCCTCATCACCAAAGAATCCCCCCACCACGACTGTTAGCGGCACTTTTTAATTAAGCATTCCAACATATATTTAAACATTGCTTCAGCACATACACGTAATATTCAATAATGAATTATTATAATGATTAATAAAGGCTTTTAAATCAACGATCCAGGACTGGGTGTGGAGGCAATTTCGCCATTAGATGACAGGTACTATGAGGAGTTAAGGGATTATGCGAGCTCCGTCTCGGAAAGAGCCTTCGTTGGTTACAGGTTTCGTGTTGAGGTTTTATACCTTGACTTCCTCATCGACCTATTGAGCAAGGTTGGGATTACGGAACCATTAACACAGAGGGAGAGGGAGGAATTACTTTCGTTGAGATTCAACGATAGTGACTATGCGAGGTTTAAGGAGCTTGAGGGTGAGCTTGGGCATGACGTTAAGGCCCTCGAGTACCTAATCAGGGAGAAATTGGGCAATGTGGAGCTTGGTAGGGTTGCCCATTTAACGCACCTGGGCTTGACTTCGGAGGATGTTAATAACTTAGCCCTGGGCGTCCTTGTGAGGGTGGCTGTTTATGGGCACCTAGTTCCGGAGTTGATGGGTCTATTGAATTCATTAATACGGCTGATTAATAATTACTCATCCACACCAATTCTAGGTAGGACTCATGGGCAACCAGCGACACCAACAACCTTCGGCAAAGAGATTGCGTACCACGCATACAGGGTTTGTTACTGGCTGAGGGATTTGGTTAGTGTTAAGTTGCAGGGTAAGGTTTCGGGGGCTACTGGGTCGATGGCCAGCTTTTCAATGATTAGTAGGGATGTTGATTGGATTGATGAATTGAACAGTTTCGTCGCAAGGCTGGGCTTCGAACCAGCCGTAACCACAACGCAAATACTACCACCAGACTCTCTAACGCGCATACTCACCTCCATAGGGCTTATGGCACAGGCACTCATTAACCTTGCCCAGGACATGTGGATTTACAACATGCTCGGTTACATACATGTACGCGGTAGACCAATAGGCTCATCAACAATGCCCCATAAGGTGAACCCAGTGGATCTCGAGAACGCAGAGGGTAACCTGAAGCTTGGCTCATCGATACTCATGGAGATTAGTAGGCACTTACAGGTTAGTAGGTTGCAGAGGGATTTGAGTGATTCCACGATAAAGAGGAATATAGGTCTCGGTATTGGACACATCATACTTGGTGTAAGGAGGTTAAATAACGTATTGGGTAGTATTGAGGCTGATGTTGAATCTATGGGTAAGGACCTCAATAATCACTGGGAGGTTTTGAGCGAGGCAGTCCAGGTTAGGCTTAGGGTTTTGGGTATGGTTGACGCCTACGAGAGAACCTTGAAGGAGTTCAGGGGCTCGAGGATGAGTAGGGATGATTACCTTAGGGTGCTTAAAGAGCTCGGTGTTAATGATAACCTCCTCATTGAATTAAGCCCCAGTAACTACATAGGGTACGCCGCACAAATAGCCCTAAACTGCATTAAGTATTGCAACGATGCAATAAGCCTAGCCAGATCCAGGTACCAGGAAGAATTAGATACCCTCAAATCACTCGGCTTTCTCTAAATCAATTAAATGATAATACTCCAGTAATGCGCATCATAATCCTAAACGAAGGCGACTGAGCCTTTAATAAATCGTTTAATCTTCATAAGGAATTGTGGAAGCAGGGATTCATTCAGTAAGCAAGGGGATGAAGCCAACAAACTTTGTCATTGATGAGATGAACATGGCATTTAAACACAATGGAGTTAGGTATAGATTATTGATTAGGCATGATGATTGCACGAGGCTAATTCTAATTAATGAGGATGAGGGGGATTTCGTAGAGAGCGAATGTGCGAATTCGATAGGTCTAGATTTAGTAATGAGGTTCATTAGGGCAAAGCTCGCCGATTAAATAATCCACCTAATAATGAGTACTAGAATGAAGCCTATCATTACTGCAGCCACAAGCGATGGCAATGCCTCGAGAGCCCTCCTTATTCTCGCCAACAACCTTCTACTGCTGCTCGGTCGTCTATAGATTATGAACTCTATCGATAATGCACCAAAGCCCCTCCTCACGTAATAAGCCCTAATAATACCCCTAAAACCCGAATCAGCTAAATCCCCAGCAAGCCTAAGCAACGCCTTACTAGGCACCAATAATAATTTAATTAACCAGTTAATATAGGTTATTAGCCCAGATTCGTGTATTAGCTTAACGACCTTTTTAAATCCATGAAAAATACAACCAATGACAAGCCTACACGTAATCTCTAACAACCCTACCGAAATCGAGCACGTAATCAAAGGTCCCATAAACACACCTAATAATCCTCCTCGGCTCTAACCTATAGAGTGGGTCTATGTCCGACCTATTGTTGAATGTTAGGGTGCAGGGCCCAGTTCAAACGGACTTTGGGTTAAGCCTGTGCCTATACCTATCAACAAGCTGAACCAATGGCTTAGTCCCATCACCAGCAGGAGGTATTATCTTCAACGCAAGCCTCGTTACGGCTAACGGCTGAAGCTGGGCCGGTTCCTCAGGCCTTATTATTGCTGTGACGAGTCTATAACCAGGTGGTCTCTCGAGGTAACCCATGACCAAGTCGTAATACTTAGTGATATCGAGGGCGGCGAACTTCTTAGGCACACCCCAAATCTCACGACCTGCCGCAAGACCGACGTCGCTATTTACATAGTTATACGCCGTGAAGTACTTATCCTGCCCATCAAGGAGCACCTTTACATCAACAGCAAACTCGTTGTAAGGCCCTAACGTGCTGAACGGGAACCTGAAGAACGTGATCATAGCCTCAGCAGGAACAGGCACCTCGAGATCCTCAGGAACCAACTCAGCAACAGCCTCAGGATCAGTCTCAAAGACAACCTGCAAAACCTCAGCATCAGGGAAGTACTGAGGCAACTTGGCAAAGAGCGGTGAGTGCCCAGGCATCGCCCACAGGGACTTGGTTGATAATCTACCCCTTATTCTTCCCTGCTGTGACATACCAAGAATTATGGAATAAGTAAATTAATTAAATATTGGTTTTTTCTTAATGGTTCGTGTCGCTTGATTGGTTTAGGGCTTTGAGGGGTGTTGTTTTGTCGAGTCTTAGGGATTCTGGTCTTCCGTTTTCTGTCGATAAGTCCGTCTGCAATGGTTGGCGTGAGGGCTTAATCTTCGATGAGGGTGTGGATACGATACTCTACACATCATGCCTATACCAACTGGCGCCCGCCATAGAGAGGGCTGTGGCTGAGCTTGAGAGGTTCGGCGTAACTAAGGGTGGGGTCCTGGCTAGGTTTGCTGTTGTGGGTACTAGGGTCTTTGGTAAGGCGTTACTTAAGCCCAGTGATGAGGATGTTAATAAGGCCTATAGTGTGATAAGGAGTATTTACGAAATGCTCAGAACCCTTGGGGTTAGGTTTAGGGTCCTCGATAACGAACCCTACAGTGGTGCATTGCTTTATGAATTGGGGTTTGTTGATGATTTTGCGAATTACGCCAGGGAGGTGTACAAGGTGTTTAGGGACAATAGCGTTAATGAGATCATAACCATAGACCCACACACCCAATACACGCTTGAGAAACTATACCCAAGGTACGTGCCCGAGTTTAATATTAAGGTCAGGAGCTACCTTGATTACCTGGGCTCAGGTAAGGTTAGGGTTAAGCTTGGCGAGTTCACAATTCATGACTCCTGCCTATACGCAAGATACCTAAACAAGTACGACCTAATCAGGGGCTTGGTTAGGGGTAAGGCTAATGTTAAGGAGGACCCAGTGTTGACGGGCAGGGACACATCGCACTGCTGCGGTGGGCCGATTGAGTCCACATACCCAAGTGTTGCCGGGAAGGTTTCCGCCAATAGGGTTAGGGAGTTGGTTAAATTATCAAGGAATATTGTCGTTCAGTGCCCAATATGCTACGTGAACCTAAGGAGGGGCTCCCAGGGTATTGATGGCGTTAAGATCTATGATTTAGCCGAGGTCATGGAGGTGATTGGGTGATGATGAGCATTAAGGAGGTTTATGATGAGGTTAGGAAGTGCCAGTTCTGTGGCTTCTGTGAATTTCCATGCCCAACCTTCAAGGCGATGAGTAATAGGTCCTATGGACCCAGGGGGCGCATAAACCTGATAAGGATACTCATTGAGGAGGGTTTTGGTCAAGGTAAACTAACTGAGTTGAATAAGGAGGTTTTCGACCCAATAATGACATGCCTACACTGCGCGGCTTGCGATACGCAATGCCCGGCGGGTATAAGGATTGCGGATGCAATACATAGTTTTAAGTCAATAATCCTGAGAACAATGCTTAAGTAGCGGTGATGGGCAATGAATATCATGTCGAATAGAGATGTGATTAGGGAGCTTGAGGGCGTATTTAAGGATAGGTTGATCACCGAACCACACATACTCGCCCTATACAGTCATGACGCATCTTCGGAGGTTGGCATGATGCCAATGGCTCTCGTTTATCCAGAGAGTACGAATGAAATTACGACCTTGGTGAAGCTAGCCATTAATTATGGCTTTAAGCTATTACCTGTGGGTTCATCAACAAGCCTGTCTGGCAATGCGACACCGAAGCTAAGTAATACCGTGATTGTTGCCATGGAGAGGATGAACAAGATAATCGAGGTCTCGGACGTGGATTGGGTCGCAAGAGTTCAACCTGGTATTAAGGTTGACGATCTAAACCTGGAACTGGCGGGCTATGAGCTGCAGTGGCCTGTTGATCCGGCGTCATCGAAAACAGCCACTGTCGGTGGTGTAATCAATAATGGGGGTGGTGGTATGAGGGGTGCTAAGTTTGGTCCAGCGGCGTATTGGGTACTTGGTCTCGAGGTTATGATTGGGACTGGCGACGTTATTAGGGTTGGTTGTAGGACGGTTAAGTGCAGGGAGGGTTACAACCTACTCCAACTCTTCATTGGTAGTGAGGGTACACTGGGAATAACGACTGAGGCAACGCTGAG
>Ga0209739_100061_pt1 | contig 49260 bp, 58 predicted proteins | sample JossMetagenome_2_FD_184729 | JGI IMG/M metagenome (GOLD analysis project Ga0209739, IMG submission 184729) | Hot spring sediment microbial communities from Joseph's Coat, Yellowstone National Park, USA - JC3_ASED (SPAdes) (version 3) | ecosystem: Environmental > Aquatic > Thermal springs > Hot...
TGGAGCTGGACTGGCAACGACTGGAAGAGGTTGTGACTAGGGCTATTTTGAGGGCTAGGTCTGAGGAGATGCGGGAGATGGCTGAAGCTGTGAAGCTCTTGGCGAGCTACATGAGGGAGGGCTTTGAGGGGACTTTCAAGATTCTGGAGAAGCACTCTCAGCTTCTGGAAGAGCACTCCAAGCTCCTTAGGGAGCACTCCAAATTCCTTGAGGAGCACACGAGAATTCTTGAGGAACACTCCAAGACTCTTGAGGGACACGGGAGGCGGTTAGAGGAGCTGACCAGGGTGGTGGGGGAGCTTAAGGTGGCTGTTGGCTCTCTTGGGAGGAGGTGGGGTAGGGACCTTGAGAGGACTGTCCTCGAGCTTTACCGGCACGCTCTGGAGGAGAGGGGTGTTGAGCCTGGGAGGGTGGAGAAGTTCATCTACACGGATGTTGATGGGAGGTTTTACAGGAGGGGTGCGAGGATCGAGGTTGATGTGTACGTTCACGACGAGAAGGTGTTCTTGGTAGAGGTGAAGTCGCATGCGGAGCTAGAAGATGTGGAGTGGTTCTACGAGAAGGCGGGGATCGTGGAGAAGATCCTCGGAAGGAAGGCGGAGAAGCTCATCATCGTCGCAGTCAACATCGACAAGGAGGCACTAGAGCGGGCGGGACAGCTCGGAATCGACACAGTCTACGGAGCAGTTATCGAGTAGAGTGCCCACGCGCTACGCTATTCGCTGGGATATGTGGGCCGGCTGCAACATGCCTCGAAATAACCTCCGTAACTGTGGCAAGCTTCGCTAGCACAAAGCCCGGCTCCAGGCCGCGGGCGGCAAGCGTCAAGCCTATCCTCGAAGCCTCTAGACACATCCCCTCCCCCATAGTCTCCCTCGAAAGCCATTAGAAGCCAGCCCCTAAGCATTCCCTGCAAAGCCTCCCTCGTTAGGCCGGCTTCCTGGAGTATCCTCGCAGACTCGGGGTCGCGGAAGAGCCCCCCAACTATCTCGCCGACAATTTCTTCGCTCCTCGCCATCATTGCCTGCGAGGCCTCCCGGAGAAGCCTTAACTCGGCCTCACCCATGCCAAGGCACCTTGTTACCTGGCTAGGGTTCGGGAGTAGAACCTCTCTTAGCTGTGCCACGTTCCTAGACATACCCCTCTTACTTAAAGTCAATGGAACGTAGAGACCAGGTATTTATTTTTTTAGGATATTTTAATGAATAGCCGTAAGTCATTAATAAAGCATAGAGAACAAACCTAAAGATATAAAGAAAAATATTGAGATACCAGTAACGAATAACAGGGATCCAGCTACTTTATATTTGGCGCGGCTTCCTGCTTTTTAGCTATTTCTGCCCTTTTCTCGAGGATCTGGTACGTCATTATGCATTGGCCGTTTTCCTGCTTTAGCGGCATTTCTCCCTTCTCTAGGTTGTACGTCTCCTTTAGTTTTAGGAGGCCTAGCCCCTCTAGGTAGCCCTTAATGAAGCCAATGTTTGGACACGCGGGCCCGGGCAGGTCAAGGCCGCCAACGTTCCTCGGGCATATCCTGCACGCCTCCTTGTTGAGCCTGACCTCTAGCACGTCGCCTCTGGGCACGGCCTTGACTTCGTCTGTAAAGCCCATGATGTCGTTTAGGAAGAGCAGGGCATCCTCCACGCTGTCGAAGCTCACGCCCTGCGCAGAAAGGTACTGGGCCATGTAGCGGCCAGTAGCCTCTGTCGCGTCCTTTATCACGCCAAACTTTAGCATGCCCATCTCCCTGAACCTGGCAAGCATACAGGCAATGTAAACGTGGTACGCGTTCGCATTAACCCTTAGAGCCCCTTCAACGTTCCAAACCAATTTTTTCCACCTGAACAAGTGAAAATTATGAGTTTATAAATAGTTTAGTTCGATTTTTCCTTGATTTCTTCTCGGAATCAATTTTTAGAGATAAAAGTCTGGAGCAGGGAGCACTGAAGGTGTTACTTTGACTAGCAAAGTTTCAACTAAGGACTTTTTGTAGTAAGGTTTGTCAAATATATAGGTTAAATAGTTTGAAAATGAAACACATTTCTACAAGGGTAAATGGCTGTGTAACATGCTAGGGTTTAGCTTGTCTCCCCCGTACCAACAGAGCTGAGCCTTCCACGGCCAGTTTTTAGTCCTGGACACGCTCGACTTTAGTGGGGAAAGACGAAGCTCAGCCCTCTGGGCAACTGATACACAGGCCTCTTCCTGTAATAGTGAAGCCATAGCTCCATCCACTATCTCCTCCTTGTGGACCAGAACCGAGCCAGAGACCCCACGTAGTAACCTCAAAGCCTCGTCGTTTATGCCAAGGTACCTCCTCGACCGATGACCTGCATCAATAATCTGTCTTTCGCGCGCGCGAGCACAAAGCCCGGAGACAAGCCGTGGGCGGCAAGCGTCAAGCCTATCCTCGAGATCTTTAGGCACACCCCTCCCCATAGTCGCCCCTGAAAGCTACTGAAAGCCAGCTCCTGGGCGGGTCCTGTAGCGCGCGCTAAGTGTTTGTTGTAGAAGGACACCTTAAATTAAAACTTCAGAATAAGATTAAGCTGGGTGGCAAGCATTGAAGGTATCCACTGTGCTTAACGGGATTTTTTATGAAGTGACTTTACCGGAGGGATTAACAATAGAACAGTTAGAAGAGGCCATGAAAACCGTAACAGACGTTTTTGACGTAATAAATGACGGTTTGACCAAGCGTGGGATGCCTCCACTTAGTAGACTTATACGAGTAAACCAGTACAGCGGAATGGTCAGTGACCTCATCACGAGAGCACTAGACAAGCTCAGCGATTTCAAGAGAACCAGGAACACGGAGTACCCTGACCTCAAGAACCCGAGAACTAACGTTGGCATAGAGATAAAGGCTACTACATCCAAGCAACCATGGACAACTGTAGGTCACAACGTCACAAGTGGCTGGTTTCTCGTGTTTGAGTACGATATAAGCGAGACAGGCTCGCCGAGCTTCAGAAGGGTCTGGATAGGGGAATTAACAGAGGAGGACTTTGTGTGGCGCGGGAGAAGACCTACTAGTAAAAGGACTCCGACAGCCTCAGTGAAGAAGAAGTCTTGGGAGCTTAAGATGAAGAAACTGTTTGAACGGGCTGAGAGCGATCTCTCTGCAGGGCAATTCAATACTAGGTCTCGTTGAGTAAGAAGCTGGTTAGCGCTAATGTCTTACCCGAATTTTTCACTTTTCTCTCAAAGAACCAAGGGTCAACTTCTAGCTTCGCCAGCTCGGGAACAGCACGCAGAGCCATTTCGTAGTATTCAGGGTTCACCTCTACCCCTACGCTGTCGTAGCCTAAAGCCTCTGCTGCCGCAAGAGTAGACCCAGCGCCGGAAAATGGATCAAGCACAACTCCTTCCCCCATAGGGACTACAGCCCACACTATCCTCCTCATAAAGCTCTGAGGCTTTAACGTGGGGTGCGGGGCGATAATCCTCTCCCTCTCAGGGGTTCTTTCACTAGGAATGACGTCGGGGAACGGCCTGCCGTCCGGATCCCTCCTAAGGGCTCCGGCTTTCCACTTCCTTAAATTCTCAGCTACAGTTAAACCCCTCTCGAGAGGTTTCCTAAAGAGCGCCCACGGCTCATAATGTGCTCTCGGCATTGTACAGAGATCCTCGTACTCATCTTCTGCGTTTTTAGGCCTGAAGCCTCCCCTCAGAGTCTGAACCAGCCTGACTATTATCCCCCTGAGCTCGAAGCCCGCGTCTACAATGGCCGAGGCAACTGTTGGGAGGAATATCGGCGTGGAAGCTATCACTAGATGTCCCCCTGGCACGAGAACCTTGTAGGCCAGCCTGCCCCACTCATAAAAGTAACTGTACATTACCCTGCGGTGCTCAGGCGAAAACACCGTGAAGCGAGGCAACGGGGATCTTTCATACCCCCCTATCCTTGGGGGTATACGCCATAAGCCACCGCTACCCCGCTTCATCTTTTCCAGGTTCTCTCTGTTGAACTCCTCAAGGCTGTAAGGGGGATCAGTCACTATAGCGACGAACTGGTTTGGCTCCTGCTCTTTCATCCACTCAAAGCAATCCGCAAGATAAAGCTTCCACACATGTTGAACATCTCGTGAAGACTTTTTAAATTAACGGTGAGTTTACTGTAAGTAACCGCGCCTAGAAGTGCGTTTTAACTCTTTTGGTAACGGCTCTTCTTTTTTCCTAGGCTTCACCCTGGAAGCCCCTTAGCTGTAGAAGTATACTTAAAATTGTTGGGAATTATACCTAGGTGATCTATATTTCTGCTATTCTAGAAGGAATGGCTGGAGATTGCTCTGGAAATATCCTTACCTACTCCTTCTTGTTTCTCCTTTTCTACCTGTTGCCTTCCCGTATGGGGAGGGGGGTTACGCTGGGAAAGTGTTGGCAAGAATAGAAGGCTAGTGCTGCAGTTTTGCATCTACAAAACAGTCCCAACGCGTAGCGCCAAAAACCCAGGGAAAAAACCCGGCAAAAAACACCCGGCAAAAACAACAATCCCCCGGGCCAAAACCCCGGCCGCAAAAACCATTTAACAAGCAAATCTTCAACACAACATCTCAAAAAGCCTAGCAAAACACGGATCAGCCCAATGTCTCTACAACCACAGGGGATATCCACACCGCCCTCCACGCGGAACCATGGACAAAGACACGTGAGCATATTTATTTAGCCACGTTACAATATATCGGGAGATAGTGGATCGGCATGGAGGCTAGAGCCAGGCAGGAAAAATATATACCGATGAGGCTGGTAACGAGGGAAGAGTACCTAGAATACATCAAGACACATAGAACCGTACGCATAGAGGACGAGGAGATCCCCATTGGGAAACCCCACAGGATAGAGAAGTACGCGCCAGACGACTTCGCCCTAGAGACCACGACCGTGTGGTCCTTCCCGGACAGGGGCGACTGGGCAACGCACAGGGGCGACTATAGGGGGAACTGGGCCCCACAGATACCGAGAAACCTCATACTTAGATACAGCAGGCCCGGGGAGACAGTCCTCGACCAGATGTGTGGAAGCGGGACAACACTAGTCGAAAGCAAGCTCCTTGGGAGAAACGCCATAGGCGTAGACATAAACTACGAGGCAGTCATGCTCACCATGGACCGTCTCAACTTCAGCTATAGGCCCCTCGATCCAGACTACAGGGAGCCAGAGATAAGGGTCTATCATGGCGACGCCCGGAACCTGAACCTCATCGAAGACGAATCCATAGACCTTATAGCGACTCATCCTCCCTATGCAAACATAATCTCGTACTCTAAAGCCAAGAGAATTGAGGGAGACCTATCACAGGTCTACAGCCTGGAGGAGTACCTGCAGGGAATAAGGGAAGTAGCCAAGGAGAGCTTCAGAGTCCTCAAGCCCGGCAGGTACTGCGCAATACTCATAGGCGACACCAGGAGGCACAGGCACTACGTACCCATAGCCTTCAGAGTCATGCAACAGTTCCTCGAGGTTGGCTTCATACTGAAGGAAGACATCATCAAGATACAGTGGAACACAAAGACAACCGAAAAGAAGTGGGCACGGCTAGCGAAGACAAGCGAAGAAAACTGGATAGACAAGCCAGAAAACAAAAAACACTGGACAGACTTCTACCTAATAGCGCACGAACACCTATTCGTTTTTAGAAAGCCAGCCGAAGGCGAGGACATAGAAAAGTACAGAGACAGCATGAAGTGGTGGTGAAACTGGTAAGATACCAGCTCCTAGGCTTCAATACAGAGGAAGAGTATCTAAAGCATTTCCTAGACACACTCCTCGAGACAAACTGGACATACGAATACTTCGTGGACTGGGACAAGGTCAGAAGCAACGTAAAGAGCTATGTCAAGGAAATCTGCCTCCTAAACGCTTTGACAAAGATAGAAAAAGAGAAAAGAGAAAGCGAGCTCAAAGATATATTCCTAAGATACCCCGAAACAATCAAGGTCATACCCCTACTTATCGCTGTCCGAGAAAACAGCATACCCATCCTAGAGATAAGCGAAAAAGCCATCTACAAAGTATTTGACTTTAGAGAACGCAAGCTAAGCCCCAAAGAAGCCGAGGAGCTCGTCCACTTCTGCAAGAACGTAGGCATCTTAGACCTTTTCGCGGAAATAAATGACCTATACGCCTACCTACTAGGAATAGAAGTCGGACTAGACACAAATGCGCGAAAAAACCGTAGCGGGAAGATATTCGAGAACTTGGTCGAGTTGTTACTAAATAGTAAACTAGCAGGAATCAAAGACCTCAGGATTAGAAAGAACGACAAAAGCGTTAAAATTTCTAGGAGCAAGAACGCTGACTTTGTCATATACTATAAGGGAGAACCCAAAGTAATCATCGAATGCAGTTTTTACAGCGAAACAGGAAGCAAACCCATCGAAACGGCAAACTCATACATAGACCTACAAAAGAAAATCCAGCAAAAGAACATATACTTCATCTGGATAACCGACGGCAGGGCATGGAAATCAATGGAAAACACAATCAACCAAGTAGCCAGGGAAATCGACTTCCTACTGAACTACAATATAGCCAGCGAGAAAATAGACAAGCTTATCAAGCACATTTTATCCGACAAGAACAATTATCGACGGCTCTAGCCAAGCCAGCCGGCCGGAATCCCCCGCTGCTCGTCCACCACGCGCTGGCCAGCCTTGTCCACTACGCCAAGGACATAGCTCCAAGCCCTAGACACCCTCTCCCTCACGTCCTGCCCCGCCAAGGAGTGCGGCACAAACACCCTCCCAATGCTCGCCCGCGAAAAGAGCCACGCAGAAAAGAACCCCTCACCCAGCCCCTCAACCATTGTCCTCGAGGGAGCCTCTCCAAACAGCCAGTAGAGGTCCCGGGCAAAGTTGCCCGCAATGTTCCTCAGCAGGTCCCTCTCCAGCTCCGGGAAGACGCTTGGCCCAAGCCTCTCAGCAACGTATTTCGGGAAGCTTCCGCCTTCCGGAACAAAATACGCACCGCTGGCAGACATAAGGTATGCCTCAGACCCCAAAATTATGGACGGGTCCCCAGCCAGGTACACGGCAGACGCCACAGTGAAAGAGTGGTAAATGCTCTTGAGTAGCCGGGCGTAGGCCTCCTCCAGGCTTTCCACATAGATCCTGCCCTCTGCAACGAGAGACTTGACCTCGTCGTCCTCAAAGTACCCCTGCAACACGACCCTGCCGTCTATGGAGAAAGCTGGCACACCGAATACGCCCTTCTCTAGGGCATGGAAGGGAGCCTTCTCGACATTTAGAAAATTTATCCGGCCCAGCAGTCCCTCCGCCTTTAAGATTGTGTACACGTGGTATGACTCGGAACACCTTGGGTGAACATATACTTCAAGCATACATGAGGCAGATAAGTGGAGCAATAAATCTATTTCGCGTGCGGGTAAAATGTGCAATGAACAAGGAGCAATTAAGAAGGTCACATAGTTTGATGCACAACACGGCTAGACCTAGAAGCACCACTTAAAGGCACAAGGAACCAATATAGATGGATTAAACCATGCAACTGCCCCTGCGAATAGATGAACCGGAGTGTGGGTATGGGAAATGGAGCGCTAGCGGGAGCATAGATAATAAATATAGTGTAGATAACTTATCTCGCAATTGAGAAGGTTCCCAAGAGAATGGTTTAGAAATTTGTTTCGACTTTTGGTCTTTGTTGAAGAACACAACGGACTGGAGCAAAATTATCCTTGTCTAGGAGCTTTTCCAATGTGTTGGTAAATTTTCTTCCTTTATTTAGCTATTTTAAATTATGTGTTATGTTATAATTCTTCTGGAATTCGTATTACGGATTACAGTATACGATTTATGATATCTGTCGTATGAGTTTTGTGTTACGGGTTCTCCGTTACTGACTTTCTCACGTTGTTTTGATATTCATTGTAGGGTTATGTTTTGTTTGCTCCATTTGTAAAATTACTTTTGTTATTTAAAAGGCTAACATTTAAGATAAAAGGAGGCTTCGTTATTTTAAACAATACGTTTATTTAAACATGTAAGGTTTTTTGGAAACGTTATTTTTAAAAGAAGATTGTTATAATAATCTTTGAGCCTTTTTTGATTTTAATGCCTATGTGTCATGGATTAGTTAAACATATATGTAGCTAATTATGTAATAATTTTTTTGATGAATCCTGAGGCATTAATGAACGCTTTGAGGGAATACGTGGAGAAGGTAGATGAGCGCGCTTGCTTGACTTGAAGTCGACGCCAACGGTGGTTCCGCCTGATACTGTGGTTGAGCAACCGGGTTCAGGGACACAGGGTGGGTCTGGTGAGCCGGGTCAGATTGTTATATACTCTGGGAACTCGACGGTGGTAGATGTAGGGAAGAAGTGGAAGGGTAAGTCTTGAAGTTTTTTCCTTTTTGGCGTTATGGCTTTGAGAAATTAAAAAGATTTTTTGTTTTGTTTATGTTTTTTGATTATATTGTTGGGAAAGTAAAAATTTTATAGTGTTTTTGTTATGCTGTAGTTGTGAGTGGTGAGGAAAAGGAGACTATTCCGGAGGAGTGGCTTGATAAGTTTATTAGAGAGATGATCGAGGGCGATGAGGCTTTAAAGACAATGTCTGAGCGTTTCAAGATTACAAGGAACCTAGGGGAGGCGCTTGATTTTGCTGTTTCTCTGCTTGACAAGTATACGGCTGTTATGATTAACAGCGTGCACGCGAAGGTTTTCATTGTTAGGCTTTGGGTTGTCGAGGCTAGGCGGACTAGCGGGGAGGAGGTTGTGAGGAGCAACCGTGATATTGGGTACTATGTTGTTTATCGGTACGGTATGCCTTGGGACCCGTACGAGAGCTTTTTTGTTGCTTCTAGGGAGGAGCTGGTTGAGCGGTTGAAGGGGCTTCTTGAGAAGCTCTTCAAAGAGGATCTTGAGAAGGGCGAGTATGTGAGCATTGACGGCAGGAATTATACTTCTGTGGAGTTTCGCGGTGATGGCTATGTGGTTTTGATGGCTTTGGCTCGTCCTCATGCGAAGACTTGGTTTATGTATATTTGGTGAGCTTTTTACGGCTGTTTGATGGTTTTTGGGCTTTGTTTTTTGGGTGTTGTGGGCTTGTTTGTGGCGCGTTAGTTTTAAAGTTTTGTTTTGTGTGTGGATGTGTATGGGCCTGGTTGTTGTCCGTGATGCTGAGGCTGTTTTGACGATGGATAGTGCTGGGACTGTTTTGAGGAGGCAGTCGATACTGATTCAGGATAATAGGATTGTGGCTATTGGTGATTATGGGTCTCTTGTGTCCGGTTTTGGTAGCCCGGACGAGGTTGTTGATGGTCGTGGTAAGGTGGTTTTGCCTGGTTTCTATGATATGCATACGCATGTTGCGATGGCTGGGTTTAGGGGGCTTGCTAGCGATGTGGGGGACGTGATTTATCGTGTTTTTTGGCCTCTTGAGCGTAGCCTGGACGGGGACACGGTTTACAGGTTTGCTCTTTTGGGTGGCCTTGAGGCAGTTAAGAGTGGTGTTGTGCTTGTTGCTGACCACTATTTCTTTATGGACCATGTTGCCAGGGCCCTGAGCGAGGTTGGGGTTAGGGGGCTGCTTGGGCACACGTATATGGATCGTGACGGCCCGTTTACTGGGGAGAGGGAGCTTAGGGCTGGATTGGAGTTTGTTGATAGGTGGTCTGGGCACGAGCTTGTTGTTCCAGTTTTGGCTCCACATGCGCCCGACACTGTTACGCGGGAGAATTTGAGGTATCTGGGCGAGCTGGCCCGTGAGAGGAATCTTTTCCTGCACATGCACCTGGCGCAGACTCTTAGGGAGTTTAGGGTTGTGAGGGAGGAGACCGGGTATACGCCTGTGAGGTATGTTGAGAGGCTTGGGCTTCTCGGCAGGAGGACTATTGTTGCGCATGCCAACTATGTTGACGAGAACGAGAAGGCTTTGCTGGCTCATAGTGGTAGCCTGGTTGTCCAGTGCCCTTCGACGTACATGTTGTCTGGGACGCCTTTCCATGCTTATGACTATTGGCAGCTTGGGGGTAACGTTGCTGTTGGGACGGATGCACCGTGCTACAACGATAACTCGGACTTTTTCGAGGAGATGAGGCTACTCGTTTATGGCCAGCGGGTGAAGTTTGAGAGGAGCAGTGTGTGGAGGGCCTACGACTTGCTCGAGATGGTTACTAGGCAGAGTGCGAGGTTTGTTGGGCTGGATGGGGGCTACATTGGGAGGGGGGCGCTGGCCGACCTGGTGCTTGTCGACTTGTCGAGTGTGAGGCTTAGGCCTTTCCTGAACCCGTATGCGAACCTGGTGTATGCGACTAGTAGTGGAGACGTTGATACGGTAATTGTTAATGGGAGAGTGGTGGTGAGGGGGAAGAGGCACCTCTTCCTGGACGAGGAGCGAGTTGTTAACCAGGCGGAGGCGGCTTCTAGGATTCTCTTGCGTAGGGCCCTTGACGAGGACCCGGAGCTGGAGAGGATAATTGGCGTGGATAAAGTAATATAGGGGGTTGCCGAGATTTTCTTGATGCCGAAGCCTCTACATATTTTAGCAAAGCCGGAGGACATTGCTCCGAGGGTCATAGCTTCTGGTGACCCTGCTAGGGTTAAACAGCTTGCTGGGTATCTCGAGGGTGCCAGGCTCGTAAACGAGAACAGGGGGTTCCTCGTATACACTGGGAAGTATAAGGGTGTAGACGTCACTGTGGCTACGCATATGATTGGTGCGCCCTCTGCGGCGATTGTATTCGAGGAGCTCATAATGCTCGGCGCCAAGCTCATTGTGAGGTTTGGAACCTGTGGGGGTTTCCTGCCCGAGATGAGGGTTGGTGACTATGTCATTGCTACTGGGGCTTCCTATAGCGGGGGCGGCACGATGAACACTTATAGCCCTGGTGAGTGCATGGCGGCTGTCCCGGACTACGAGGTTCTAAAGGCGCTGGTCGACAGTGCGAGCAGGCTGGGCTTGGCGTTCCACTTGGGCCCCGTGATCAGCAGTGATAATTTCTATTCTGGTCTAGAGTACTTGAACAGGTGGATTGCGAGGGGCATGATTGCTGTAGACATGGAGGCTGCGACGTTGTTCCTCGTGGGGAGGCACAGGCGGATAAAGACTGGCGCAAGCTTCGTGGTGAGCGATGTTATTGGCCACGCATACGAGAAGATGGCGACCGCCGAGGAGCTTAGGGAGGCTGTTGACAAGGCTTCGCGGGCAGTGCTTGACGCTGTTGTAAGCGTGAAAGTTTAATGGTAAATGTCTCGCCTGTCCATAAAATATCCTTTTTTCTGGCCCGGTTTTTCTCCGAGCTAGGGGGAAAGCTGCCTCTAGAAAGCGTCGTGATTCCCCTTGGAGGGTACAGATTTGTTGTTCCTAAGAGGTGGCTGGAGGCCAGCCTGCTCAATATCGAGCACATCTATGTGCTGGGGGACTATGAGCGGGTTCCCTGCCTGACGTGTGTGGAGCCAGGCGGGGCTGTGCTTGATTTGGGGGCGTTTGTGGGCTTATTCAGTGTGAAGGTGGCTGGTGAAAACAGGGATGTTAGGGTGTATGGTGTTGAGGCTAATCCTTTTGCCTGCCGGTATCTAGAGGCTAACTATAGGCTTAACGGGGTGAGAAGTGGTGGGGTTCTCTGTGGGGCGGTTGGTGTCAGGAGTGGCGTCGCGAGGCTGTTCGTGGCTGACAATGGTGTGAATTCTTCGCTTGTGCCTGGATACGTGGATGATTATTCTGTGAAGATTGGCGAGGTAGGGGTTAGGGTCTATTCTTTGTGGGAGGTTTTTGAGAAGTTTCAGCTTGATAGGGTGGCACTTGTGAAGATGGACATAGAGGGGGCAGAGGAGGGTGTTCTTTATTCTTCTAGGGAGCTTGTTTCCCCAGACAGGGTGGATAGGTGGATTATAGAGGTTCATCCTCCCTACTCTTCTCCTAGCAGGATCGTGGGGTTGCTAGAGAAAGGGTACCGTGTAGCCACATTTTATGACTATAATGCTCCGGGCCAAGTGTTTGTGTATGCGTGGACGCGGAGGTAAAACCTATATGTGTGTTGTGGGGATATAGTGTATGCCTTACCATATACGTGCAGAAAGGGTTTCCGATAGGGTGATCGTTGTCGGGGACCCGGGGAGGGCTAGGCTTATTTCCAGCATTCTAGAGGACGCTAGGCTCGTAAACGAGAACCGTGGGTTACTCACATACAACGGTTTCTGGAGGGGAAGAGAGCTTACTGTGGCTACCCATGGTATGGGCGGTGCTGGGGCAACAATTGTCTTTGAGGAGCTTATCCAGCTGGGGGGCCGTGTCCTGGTTCGCTATGGGACGACTGGCGGCATAAGGGAAGACGTTGAGCCTGGAGACTTCGTGGTGCCGGTTTCCGCTTTTTATCATCCCGGGGGGCTCTTCAAGCAGTATTTTGGGGATCTCTGTGTTTCGCCTGCGCCTGACCTCGAGTTGACGTGGAGGCTGAGCGAGTCTCTTAGGGGTAGGGGTCTCCGTGTGTGGGCGGCGCCCGTTGTGAGTAGTGATGCTTTCTATGCCGAGACTCCCGAGATTGTAAAGAGGTGGAGCGAGTTTGGGGCTGTGAGCGTGGAGATGGAGTGTGCTTCTCTTTTCGCTGTTTCGCGCCTGAGGGGTGTTAGGAGCTCGTCGGTTCTCTTGGTTAACGGGAACATATTGTACCCAGGAAAGAGGATGATCTCTGAGGGGGAGCTAGAGGATAGGCTTCTAGCCGGGGCTAGGATCATTTTGGACGTGCTTGCCGAGCTGAAATGAGGTCACGGAGATGTCTCTAACTTATAGGCGCCTTACTGAGTTTAATGTTGCTGGGAGAGAGCTCCGCGAGAAGCGGAGGCTACTGGTTTATGGTAGCTGTATATTCAACGAGTATCCGGAAATATTGTCAAGGTTTAGCGAGGGACGTGTGGCGCTGGGCGTGTGTCTCGAGGCGGAGCATCTCAATGTTGTGGCTTTGAAGCTTGCATCTATTTTTGCGAGGGTCGACCTGGAGGAGGTAGTTGTTTTGACTGTTGACGGTTCTCCGCATTGTATCCAGCTTCACCACGCAGTTGAGGAGGCTAGGAAGGTTACCGGGAGACAGGTCAACGTCAGGCATTTCGTGATTGAGGGGGGAGAGGCTATAGAGGTCAGCCCCGAAGCCGTGAAAGTAGCTAGGTACTTGTCGAAGATTCAAAGACTACTGAATAAGACTTAATAATTTCCCCTCAAAATTATGGTAACGTGAGTAAAGAGAGCAGGAGCAGTTTAGTTATAGCTGTTTCCGCGGTTTTCGCGGCTTTAACAGCGGTTCTGACATATTTGCCTGGACTCGCCTTGCCCTCGCCAACGGGAGGATACACCAATGTAGGTGACACCATTATCTTTATTGCTGGCCTGCTTTTCGGCTCCAAAGTTGGCCTTATAGTTGGCCTAGTGGGTCCAGTGATTGCCGACTTTTTGGTGGGTTATCCTAGGTGGTATGTGACCCTTGTTGCCCACGGCCTGGAGGGGTTTATCGTGGGGATGGGTGCTAGGAAAAGCTTCAAGGTGCAACTGATGATGATGGTTATTGGAGGCCTAGTGATGAGTTTTACGTATTTCGTTGTGAATGTGTATGTTAAGGGGCTTGCCCCTGCTGTTGCCTCGCTCATCAGGGACGTGTTTGGACAGACCCTTGTATCAATAATTCTTGCCTCGCTGTTGCTAAAGCCTCTTGAGAAAATAGCTGTGGTCAAGAGAATCCAGGAAGTCATCCTGGGATAACAAGACTTATTATTTTTCTTTTTCCTTTATATTGATGTGAGTAGAGAGGCTTTTTGCTGGGAGGGAGGTCCCACTAGAATCTCTTATCTTGGACAATATGCCAGGGCACTGGTTCCCCTTGCTTCGATCGGCTTGGTAGCCGTTTTCCGCTGGTTCGCGGGCGACTTTCTTAGGGATGTGTCAGGAGTGGCTTCTTTTGTTTTACGTGGGATTTGGCCGGACATGCCGGCTCTCGACGCCCTTACCTATGCTGGTGGGGTTTTCTTGTCATTACTCTTGGGATTGCTGGTTTGGGTTGTTGGCCTGGATATTTGGGTTCTTGTTTTCGAGGTATTCGCGTATCTGGCTGTGGAGGCTGTCCGGGTTAATTTAGGTATTGGCCTGGGGCTTGCTGGGAGGGTCTTGTTTTTGGCTCTTTTTTCTTTTGCATGGATGCTCCTAGTAGATGCCCAGCGTAAGACATACAGGTACTCTGTGTCTCATAGGGGTGTTGCTATGTCTGGGGGTCTTTTGAGGAGGGTCGAGAGGTATGTTAGTGGTGACGCGATTAGCGACGTTATTGTTGTGAAGCCGCTGCTTGGCAGGCTCTTTGGCTTTGGCCACGTGGTCGTTGTTACGCCTAGCCAGCTGGGCCTCGGCGAGACCTATAGTTTGGGCGGTGGGACAGCTTCTAGGAGGGGGCTAGGGGCTATAGTTGGGGGTGGGAGGGCTGTTAGGGAGGTGTTAGCTAAGCCCTGGAACTGTATATTTGGCGTAAAGAATCCTGACAGGGTGAGGGATTATATACTTAATGGATGCTAGAATAATGTCGAGAGGTAATGGGTAGATACTAGGAAAATGATGTAAAAGATAGAGAAGTATAGGTCTTTTCTCGAAATTTTGGTTTCTTCTAGGTATGTTCTGTCCGGGTATTTACCGAAGCCTCTTGCCTGCATCGAGATTGCAATGGCTAGTGATCTTTTGACTGTTAGGAATAGGAGCGGGAACACGTAGGATATTATGTATCGGTGTGGCTTTCTCCATGAGAAGTATCCCTTGATTTTTCTGAAGGATATCATGTTTTCCAGGTCTCTCTGTATCAGTGGTGCAAGGCGTAGGGTTATGAAGGACATGTAAGCGTATATGTATGGTACTTTGAGCTGTAGTGCTAGGGAGGTGGCGAGCGACTTTGGTGTTGTGGTTGATACGAAGAGTATTGAGTATTCGATTATGACTAGTATTCTGGCTGTTAGGGCTAGGGACATTGCTAGGGCCTTGGTAACGGTGAGGGAATAATTGTAGATGTATAGGGCAAAGTTTACCCATGTATAACCTATGAGGGTAGAAATTATGCCTAGGAGTATCGGCTTTGCTATTCTTGGCTTCTCATATGCGAGAAAAATGCCTGCCATAGCTATGTGGAAAAGGGCGATAGTTGGGTTGTCCGTTAGTGCCACTTGAAAGATTCCTATGAGGAATAGGGAGAGCTTGACGAGCGGGTTAAGTTGTTGGAGAAGGCTTTTCATTTCTGCCGGTCACCCCTCGCCAATTGCTTTAATGTTTCACGGTAGTCTTGCAGGGTCTCTTTTAGCTGAGCTGGATCCTCGGCTTCCTTCAAGAAGCTTGGCGGGTCAAAGTTTATGCGTTGCCATACGTCTTTGTTTAAGAGTAGGTCTTCTAGGCTTCCTGCGAAGACTATTCTGCCCTGGGACAGCCCATAAATTTTTGACTGTAGGAGTGTTACTAGCCATGAGTCGTGTGTTACTAGGATTACTGTTTTCCCAGAGTTTGCCAGGTATTCTATGTTCTTTAACACGAGGAGGCTGTATTTTAGGTCTAGGCCAAAGGTTGGCTCGTCTAGGAGGTATACTGGTCTATCCAGGAGGATCATTTCTAGTAAGGACACGAGCCTTTTCTCTCCTTGGCTTAGCTCGTAGACAACCTTGTCTCTGAGCTTTCCTAGACCAAATCTTTTTAGTGCCTGTTCGGGGTCGAGACTGGTCCTCCTGGATCCATTTGACACAACGCTTCTGATTTCTTCTTCAACTGTTCTCTCTGTGAACTGGTGGTCTGGTATCTGTGTAACGTAGGCTACACTGGTGGGTGAAGGCTTTTTTCCTTGCACTGTTATCTGGCCATTTTTTGGCTTTATGAGGCCTGCTATTGTTTTGAGGAGGGTAGTTTTGCCGCTTCCGTTGGGACCTATTATGACTGTTGTTTCGCCTCTTTTTACTGTGAAGTCTATGTCGTACAGGATAATTTTTCCGTCTAATTGTACCTGTAGGGACTTTGCTTGGACCATTGTGTCTGCATCTTCTACTGTAGGGTTGATGCTTTGGGGTTCTGTGTTTAAGCTGGGGAGGTAGCTTGCAGGTATCCAGACTCCCGAATCTAGGAGCTTTTCTAGGCCTACTTTCTCTATGAGTTCCTCCATGTTTTGTGCCATGATTCCTTGGCCATTGTCTATGTATAGTATCTTGTCAACGAGATCGAGGACATATTCTATCCTGTGTTCTACTAGTATTATAGCCGCGCCGTTCCTTTTTAGCTGTGAGAGCTCGCTGTATATTTCCCTTGCCGTTTTGGGGTCTATGTGTGCTGTCGGCTCGTCGAGGAGGTAGATTTTTGGATCCATTGCCATTATGCTTGCCAGGGCTAGTTTCTGTTTTTGTCCCGTTGAAAGTATATCTGTTGGGTAATCCTTGAAACTGCCAAGTGAGGTTTTGTCTAGTGCTTCCTGGGCTCTTTTGATTATTTTCTCTCTAGGGATCTTCAGGTTTTCAAGCGGGAAGGCTACCTCGTCGAATACTCTCGGCATTACTATCTGTATTTCTGGGTCCTGGAACAGGAGACCGATGTCTCCAACAAGCCCGACCATCCCTACCTCTAGGGCGTTTTTTCCAGCAACTGTTACACTTCCTTCGACTCTTCCAGGTATATGGTGGGGTATAGCGCCCGCTATAGTTAAGAGTAAGGTAGATTTCCCGCTTCCAGTTGGGCCCATCAGTAGAAGGCATTCTCCCCCGTCGATGCTAAAAGAAATATTCTTTACGACGGGTTTCTCGTTGTTAGGATAAAAAATAGTTATATTTTGGGCTTCAACTAGGCTCAATATTTTTTCACCGACTTGCCTACCGCAAAGGCGTCGAGTAGCGAGGATTTTTTAGCCACGTAGTCTAGTATCGCCTTTACAAGTATCCCTGCGAATATGGCGCCGCTTACAAAATACAGAGACCAAAAGACGATTCTCTGTTCGGGCGCCAGGGGGTTAGTTATCCCGTAGAGGATTGTGTCGGCCGGAGCTGCCCAGAGGGCTGGGGCTGCTCCTGCGAGGACCATTGTAAGCCAGTCCCACTTCTTGTATCTTGTAAGGAAGAAGACTGCTTCACTCATTAGGCCCTGCATGAAGCCATACAGGAGGACTGTGGACGCGAATTGCGACCCGTAGAAGAGTTCAAGTATAGCTGCGAGGAGCTCGCCTAGAACTGCTACGTAGGGCTTGCGGATGATATATGCTGGGACTGTTGCTCCGATGAACCATACGCCGTAGATTATGGGCGTGAGAGATAAGCCTAGAAGTAGCTTTGTGGCGTCCCAGACAATGTTGGACCAGACGAGAAAGATTGCTCCTATGACTGCTGATGTAGCCGCTGTTAGTACTAGTTCTTCAATTCTTAGTTTTTCGCTCATCGTTTTTTATTTTCTAAAACTAATTTATATACTTAACGTGTGAACTTTTCACCATCTAAGGAGTATTTATCTCATTTCTTTATAACTCAGTTTTGAGGTAAATGGGAACATAACAGAGTTATATATTATATTAAAAGTTTCTCGTCGTAAGATTTATAACTCAGTTAAATGCAATTCTTCTTAAGGATTTTGATGTTTCCTGAGACAGTTGCATCTAATGTGTTTATTCCTTATCTCAGGAAACTACTGATTTTCGAGCTTCGAAGGCTTGGCATGTCTCAGACAGATATTGCTCGTCTCACTGGTGTTACTCAGGCGGCTGTCAGCAAGGTTCTTAATAAGGAGCATTTTCACAGTGAGAAGCTTTCTGGTCTGGATTTGGCTGAGCAGGAGCTGAAGGCTGTCTCGAAGAGGATAGCAAAACTGCTGTATAATGGCAACTTGAATGAGGCTGGATATCTGGCTAATAGGTACTGGTGGCTTGTGGCTGCGAGTGGAGATGCGTGTAAGGCCCATGAAAGGTATGGGTGGCGTAAGAGCGAGTGCTTTATTTGTACCAAGGTTGTTTACCCCGAGCTAGATGTCAGCCGTGGTCTGGTGATGGCCGACCTAGAGAGAGCCCTATTAGTGTTGTCTTCGTCCGAGTATTTTGGTTTCTTGATACCGGAGGTTATGAGTAATATTGCTGTTGCTATTCCTGGCGCCAAGAGCATATATGACGTGGCCGCAGTTCCGGGAAGGATTTCACGTTCAAAGACGAATGAAGTTTTGTATAGGAGGCCAGAGTTTGGCGCTAGCAGGCATCTGGGCGGAATCCTATTGTCTATCAACGGGAAATTTAGAGCTGTAATGAATATCAGATATGATGAGGTCGTCCGCGAGTCTCTCATAAGTATGGGTATTTCTTTCAAGGAGTTTAGTAGTGAAGATTATCCTTCAGCAAATCCAGCTGCCTCTGCGGCTGCCGACTTGCTTGAGAAGTGTCCTGACTGCCGGGCACTGGTCGATGTTGGTGGGACGAATATTGAAAGTGTTGTCTATCTTTTTGGTAACCGGGCGATAGAGGTAGCGAATTTAGCTGTGTCTCTTGGTGACCTTTACTATGCAGTTTCAGTTAAATATGGGAAAAGTCTAGGGAATCTATGATTAATCTATATTTACTTTTATTCTTAGAATTATGACAATTAAATATTAATACTTGTTTAGCAGAAGATAGGAATGAAGAAGTATGGGTGAAAGGGGTCCTGGAACGTTAGATGCGGGTTCCCCTAGGGATGTGGCTGTTCAACTTTTGAAGTTCCTGGGGCTAACTGGTCTTGAGGCTGAATTATACCTCTTGTTGCTTGAGAAGGGTCCAATGAGTGCTCCTGAAATATCTGACCACTTGGTTAAGCATAGGCCCCAGATACACGTTGCCTTGACAAGGCTGTCTTCTAAGGGGTACATCGAGGAGCTGGGCGGCAGGCCTAAGAAGTATAGGGCTGTTGATCCACAGTTGTTGCTGAATATTTTCCTGAAAGATTTTGATGTCTTGGCGAAGAAGGCCCTAGCATATATGCAGTCGATTTCGAGACCATCCCCCGAGGAAAAGTACGGCGTGTGGATTATACGGGAGCCGGAGGTAGCCAAGAACAGGATGGCAGAACTTTTAGACACTGCTACTACGGATGCCTTGATAATGGGCGATATAAAGTTCATACATCTCCTCAGCGAGAAGATCGAGAATGCTATAAACCGTGGGGTCCGCGTGTATGTTCTTTCATATTCTCTTGGCGAGAGGGGGGCCAAGTTTATCTTGGAAGACATGCCGTTTCTAAAGAAGCTCAGAGTTGCTGTTTCCGGAGACCTGGTAATTGTTGTCGACTCTGAGCGGGGAGGCGTTCTTAAGGCTCGCCCGACTCTTCCAACTAGGCATGGGTACCTTATCGAGGAAAGAACGCTTACAGACTACCTTTCGCATGACTTTATGAATAGATGGGTAAACGCTAAGGTGATAGTTGATGAGGACTACGAGTTGCCTTGGAGGTTTACCTTTCACAGGATGGCCCTCTATGAGACAAAGAAGCTTCTCCTCGAGAACAGGAAATTGAGGCTGAAGGTTAAGGGCTACGAGATAGATACTGGCGCAAGAGTCGAAATAGATGGAAACATAATAGATGCGGTGCTTGACGTTCCGGCAGGATTTGCCCATTTCAAGGTTGAGACTGATTCTGGAATAGTTAGGGTTGGTGGACTGGACGCTATTGTAGAGGAGGTTGCCGGAGAATTTTTCGAAATATATGAGGGATCTAAGCAGTAAATTTGTACTTTATTATTTCCCAAACTAGCCGCGGAGTCAAGTAGGAGAGTACAATTTTCTTCATTGGGTAGAGCTCCTCTTCTTTTAGGGTTTCCTTGGAGTCAAAGATCCCCGCTTTTTTCATTTGTCGCGCCAAACTTATGCTCTGAATAACTGCGGCATAGTATTCGTCGTCGATGAGTCCAACCTTGTGCTTGCTCTTGGCTAGGCTTTCAACAGCGTTGTATGTTGCTTCTGCTATTTCTCGTCTTGTCAACCACTGGGTTTCATAGTTTAACATTTCGTGCCAGTTTTTAGCAAGAAGCAGTTTCCGGTGGTCTGTCAGGGTATAGGCGTATAGCTTGTATCCATATTTTGCCGATTTGTGGAAAGCTATGCTTCCAGGATCAACGAAGGGTGCAAGTGGGGCGACGAAGGCATCAACGGTGTTTGGGGCTTCTTGCCAGAGCTCCTCGAAAAAGCTTCCAATTGGTCTTACGTTTTCAACTGTCTGGCCGGGTAGGCCTATCATAAAGTAAAGGTCTATTCTTTCAAAGCCTAGTTGCTTGGCGTTTCTTAGGAAGGTTTTGAGTGTTTGGTTTGTGTAGGGTCTACCGTAGTGTCTTCTTATTTCTTCGTCCTGAGATTCAGGCGAGATCTGAAGGTAAACTCTTTCGCTGGCTTTCCTCATAAGTTCCAAGACCTCTCTCGGTGGGGGTACGAAAAATTCGAAGAATACTTCCAGGTCTTGTTTTTCACTACTTAGGAGCTTCGTTAGCTTTTCTATGTAGGTTTTTCCTAGAACCTGGAGGTCGTTGACAAAAAATATTGGCGCCTTTAACCTCTCGGTTATTTCCTTGTATTCCTCAAAAAGGGTTTCAGGCTTCTTTATTCCTAGATTTTTCCTTTGAAAGATTACGCTATAGGTAAAGTGGCTTCCCCCGCATGCTAGACAGTTGTAGGTACACCCCTTATAGGTTATTACAGCCGTGACGGGGTGCTTTAGAAATGTGCTCCATGGAAGCGAGAGGGTAACCCCGCTTCTGACCATAACTTTTACGACTATATCGTACTTGGGGCGAAGCTCGTCGAGTTCTGCTGGGACGTATTTTAAGCCTGTGAATTTTATTTTCCCGTCTTTTGTCCTGTAGGCTATATTAGGTATCTCCTTCAATTCCTCTAGGAGACCTTTCTCGAGCTTTTGAAGAAGCTGGTAGAATATGGGCTCGGTTGTGTCGCCAAGGACAATGGCGTCTGCAAAGGGATAGTTTTCTAGTATCTCGCGCCAATAGTAGGTGGATGAGAGGCCGCCAAGAACAACTGGATTCCCCGTGATTTCTTTAACTAGCTTTGCAACTTCAAGGGCACCGTGGGAATGAACCAGCCAGTGGAGATCTATACCGTATACTTTGGCGTCTATTTGATGGATCAGCCTTGCTACATCTACATTGGGGTCGTTAACCATTTTAGCGGCGATGTTGTATATGCCGGTCTTTATTCCTCTCTCTTCTAGGTATGAAGCCAGCGAGAAGAAGCCCGCAGGATACATGTCGAAAATAGGTTTAGATGGTATAACGTCGCTTATGGGGCCATAATTTACGTAGGTATGTTTCCTGAAGTCGTATACGCTTGGTGCATGTATGAGAGCCAAGTCTAAGTGCTTCACAGAAAAATGGAGCCCTTAGCTTAATATTAGTTTTTTGTAAAATTTTTCCTTAATAGAAAACTAGATTTCGTTCAGGCTTTAGGGAATGACTTCGACCGTATTATTGAAAGGAGGGTAAAGAATGTCTTTTAGAGTAATTCTCCCCTCTTTTAAGTAGTCTTTTATGGTTGGAAGTGCCTCTAGAAGGGAATCTATGAGGCCCATAGTTGCTTTGCACACTTCTTTGAAGCCTTTTTCGCCCCAAAGCCTCTCCATGTATGCGTACAAGCACCTTCCGCCACAATACCTGTAGTAACTACAGGAGATACAGGGTTCACCTATTTTTGGAGCAGACTCGGGGCTAAATTTGCCTTGAGAAATATTTCCCAGCTCTGCCCATTTCTCCTCTACAGCTATCGGGCAGGCAAGAATCCTCCCATTAGTTAAAATCGAGAAAGAATTTACTCCAGCCCCACAGGGCGGAGCGGCATAATTATCAATGAATGTTTTTGTTATGATAGCCTTAAATGGGGCAATTCCAAGGACTGTTCCCCTCGACATCTCTTCAATCCAAACATCAACCAGCTTCCTTACCCCGGGAAGGTACGACGCATCCCTCCATTGCTGGAAGTTTTTCCATCTGTCGCTCCATACAACGTCTAGTTGCCAGTGTACATGAGTGAATAGTTTCAATGATAAAAGATGCATGACGTCTAGATAAATATCTGTATCCTCTGTCACAGTCATCCTTGCTATTAAATCACCTGTGAAACCTATTGTCCTTAACCACTCCGCAGTAAAAATTACTTTTTCGTAGACCCCTTTTCCGCGATACTTGTCTGTAACTTCTGGCCTGCCGTCTATAGACAAGAGTATTGTATCGAACTTGAGCCAGTAATCTTTTGGAAGACTCCTGGGAATCGTCCCGTTTGTCTGAATGACGAAATGTTTCGCTTTGACATTGTCAATCGTCCACATTATAAATTCAGGGTTTAGAAGCGGCTCGCCACCATAAAATGCAATGACCGCCTCGGGGTCTTTCTCAATAAACCTTTTAAGATACTCAGGGTTGTATTGTATTTTCCAAGGCACTTTTCTGGGGTCGAAGCTTCCCCCACAATAAGCGCATTTCAGGTTGCATTGACCAGTCGTGTGCACTATGTAGAGCATATTTAGGGGTTCACCATTGATGTTCTATGTTCCTAGACCCGTAGCAGTAAGAGGATATAACCATTCAGCAAATAATTTTATTCTAGAAAAATTCGCTGCAGTGTTTTCTCTCCTAGAAGCGGCTTAAAAGATCCTCTATACATCTCATGTAGGCATCATGTCTTTCGCACTTGAGGATTGTTACGCCGGGCACGTTTTCGTATCTAAGGTGGAGCTCGATCACTTCTCCTTTTTCCTCGTGGAACCTTACCTTTGCCGTCTTTGTTCCCAGCTTGATTATCAGCGTTTTTTCTCCTTCTTCCTCTGTTTTTGTTACATCGTATCCCCTGAATTGTAGCGTCTTCATTACTAGGTCAACTGCCTCTTCTACTCTCATGGTTCTCTCCAATCGTTAAACAAATGGATTAATTTATATTTTAGCATCCATAACTATGAGACAACATGAGGATCGGGTTTATTGGCACAGGTCAAATGGGTTTCCCAATGGCCCGACACCTCGCCGGAACAGGCAACGAAATAACTGTTTGGAACAGGACTATTGAGAAAGCTAAACCACTAGCCAACTATGGAGCTAGGATCGCGGGAAGCATAAAGGAACTTGCAGAAAACTCGGACGTGATTTTTATCATGGTTGCCGACGACGAGGCTTCTAGAAGCGTCCTTAAAGAGGTTTTCAGCCATGGGAAGCCCCAAATCATTGTGAACCACAGCACAGTTTCGCCTATACATACACGGGAAGCCTACGAAAATGCTATTGCAGTCGGAACCGAGTACCTAGCCGTACCCGTAATGGGTAATCCCACAAATGTTGAAAAGGGAGACTGCCTCTGTATTGTGGGTGGAAGCGAAAAAGCGTTTCAGCAGGTCAGCGGCTTGACTGGAAAGTATTGCAAGGAACATGTATATGTAGGCAGTCCCGAAAAGGCCTCGGCAATAAAGCTGGCGCTAAACAGTATGTATTTTATGGCTCTAGAGTCTCTCGCCGAGGCTTTGCTCTTGGTAAAGTCCTGGGACGTCGGCGAGAACGAGTTTCTGGAAATTGCGAGTAAACTATGGCTTAAAGTAATCGTGGATAGATATGCACACAGGCTATTAGACGAATCGACCCCCACTAGCTTTCAAATGAAGCTCGCGACGAAGGATCTTTTTTATGCTGTCCTATCGGGGTATCACAGGGGCCAACCACTGCCAGTAACAACGAGGCTTGCAGAGATATTCTTGGAGGCCTCCAAATTGGGGAGGCTAGGAGACAAGGACTATACGAGAATCTACAAGTTCTTGGGCTCCAAGTAGGCTAGATTTCTGCAATTTCGACCCACCTGTGTATTTTAAGCCCAATATAGTCCTCAATCTTTATTGGGGAGAGAACAGCTTGTCTTATGATAAAGGAGGCAAGCTGTGCTGGAATCCTCGCTTGAACCTCTCTGGGGACATTTCCTACGGAGACTTCGAGGTCGGTGTCGCGTACAGCTTCCGGTGGAAAGCCGTCAAAGCCCAGTAGTTCGAGTCTCTGGTTGAAGTACCACCGTGCAATTATCCTCCTAGTGGTATTCTTGGCTACTACTACGGCTCGATAGCCGCCGTTTACCTTGAAGAGGTTCTCGTCTATGAAGACGACTAGCCTGCGTACTTCTCTTTTTTTCTCTAAGGGAAGCCTAGCATTAGCTACCCAGCTTTCCAGATCGTCTAGAAAATCATGAGAGGAATTGTATTTATTTACGAGGATTTCTTTGGGCATTCTTGCCACGGGTCTCTCAAACATGATTTCGAGTAATCTTCTCATGTTTTTCCCAGGAGCAATGACATATTGCCATGGTACGTCTAGCCAGTCTTCATACCGTTCTATCAGGTTCCACTTTTCCAATAGTTTTACGCGACTGTTGAGTTGTGGATCGAGGACAGCTTCCATTTTTACATCCAGTTCTGTTTGTGTTAGTGTCCCAGCGTAGGCAATAGCAAAGGCTTTTTTTGATACATGTTGTCCCGGTATAACTGCTAGAAAAGTGTCTTGGGCATATGGCTTAGCTAGCTCTGGCTTTGTTGAGTCCATTACTGCTTCTAGTAAGGAGTCTAGGTTTCCTGGTATAAAGTTGGGATGTAGCCTTATTATTCTTTCATCTATGTAGGGAAGTTCTAGCCTAGCTGAATAGTCTTCGGCCACAATGCCCCCGACTATAAATACGTCTTGTTTTTTCGCCTCTAGGAGTTTCTCTGGGCACTGTTTGTTTAAACCGTTCTTGTCGTAGCATTTCACTGGTGTGAGGTTTTCGTCTAGAAGTATCTTGTGGAATACAGATTCATCGCTTATTGCTATAGGGGCAGGTGATGCCCTCTTTGGGTCAGGTATGTATATTACGAGCATTAAGTCTTTTTACCTTTTCTGTGCATATATAAGTGTAAAGGGTCCCTGGACATTGTATCGTATTTGTGTGAAACGTGCGTCTTGCAGGTCTCTGAGTATTTTTTCTAGGGGTGGATACTCCGGTATCTTCCATATCTTTAGAAGGGTTCTCAGGCCTTCTCTGGCGTTGTCTGGGAACATCGCTATAAGGGTTCCACGCCTTTTGAGCAACTTTACGGCTAAATCCAGGACAGTTCTCCAACCGAGGCTCATGGCTTCCAGGGATGATGAAACAAATACATCTATATTTGTTGCCAAGGATGAAAATTGCTCAGGTGTTTCCAAGGTAAAGGCTTTAAGATTTAAATTGTATTTCCGGTTGTATTCTTCTATGGCTTCTCTGAATATTGTGTTTTGGAGTATCCATCTTTCAGCTAATACATGGTTGTTTGTATTGAAACGTGAATTCATTTTTGCAAGCATTATTGGAGCAACTGGGTTAACCTCGACTGCGACGGCGCTTTGCGGAACGGAGAGGATGTTTAGAGCCCATTCTTGGAGATTTTCAACTAAAGCCATTTTGTTGAAAAGCTCGGCGAAAAGTAGGTATGGTCTCCAGTCTCCTTCAAGGTAAACTTCTGAATAGGCCGTTATTCCATATTGGAAGATTTCTTGAAACTCTTTATGCTCTATTCCCAGCTGTGCATTGTTTAGACGTGTAGTTGCCGATGTTACAAGAGATGGAAGTAGCTTTTCGATGCTGACAAGATCCAGCAACTGGGGTGCAGATGTTTTTCTAAAGGTTGCCAAAGCCTCGGGAAGCAGTCTTACAGCGATGTCGTGGAAAGCCTCTGGATATGACATTACTCTACCACCAAGTCTATAATTTTCCTTCTTTGAAGTGAGAGAAGGGCTTCAATATAGGAGTAAATAACCTGGGGGTTTTCCAGACCGAGAAGCTGAGAAACTTTTGTGTTTGATACTTCCATGACCCTGTTGATAAATCCTCCATTGTGTTTATCGAAGAGGATCATAGGCCTGTATTTGCGTGCCAGCATGGCTTCTCTTTCGTGAACTTTTACCGTTATGTTTGAGGCATTGGTAATGAGCCAGAAGACCTGCTTAATGTACTCGAAGGGTTTCTCTTCTATGAGTACGTCTAGGAGCCTTATCGCGTTTACGTAGTCTGCCTGGTTGAATGAGAAGGATGTATCGAGCGCCTCGGCTAAAAGCTCTAGCCATGATCTTGCTTGCTGGTAGCTAATGTCTCTTGCAAAGTCGACTTCGAGAGTGGTTTCTCCTTTGTAAACCTTGATGCTACTTGATGGTTGTCTCAGGTATCCACTTATGCGGTAGTTTATTCTTTTGCTTTCAACTGTAAAACCGGCAATGTTTCTAAGGCCTCTCAGCCACTCGTCGGGGACTTTAACTTGGTAAAAACCCTTTGCAACCGGCTGTAAAAGGGAGAACACCCTTGTTCCTCTTTCCTCTCCATTTCTGTCTATATAAACAATCAACACATGATTATCATGTGGAAAGGCTACCCCGGCTAGCCCTAAAGGATTGCTCTGCGCATCAATCAAAATCTTATCATTTACTTCCACGGTTTCGACGGTGTTACAAGTAGGACATCTTATTTTAAATACCCGAACCATCCCCTGTTTGCTCATAAACTCCCTCTTTCAATAATGTTTTTTAACAAAAATATGAATGCCTCATTAACATTTATTCCTTTCGCTACTGAAACCTCAAAGTATTCTAGCATGCCTTTTGAGCGTGCATATTCTCTAGCCAAGGAATACGGCACGATCTTAAGCTCCTCTAGATCCGCCTTGTTTCCAACGAGTATGCTTGGAACGTTTCCGACAACTCCTTCACTTATTTTTCTCCACTCTTCAATCTCAAGAAAAGTTTCTTCGCGTGTAAGATCAAACACATAGATAATGCCTTTTGCTCCCTTCAGAAACATGGGGGCCAAGAAACGGAACCTGTGCTCTCCGCCTAGATCCCATATAGCTACCGAGATTTCTTTACCATCTAGAACAAGCTTCTTGAAGAAATGCTGTATCCCTACTGTTAATTTTTCTTGTGGGTTGAATTGTTGTCCAGTAAAGTATCTTGCAAGGCTTGTTTTTCCCACGCCTCCGGGGCCGCATAGGGAGATCTTAATTGGAATTGTCAATGTAATCACTCTCTAGATATCCTTTGGAATAATGTCAGTTTTTGAATAAAAATTTATTCCTTGGAATATGGCATTTATTCTAGCTCTCTACCCATTCCTTTATTCTCTTTATGCCTTCTCTTATTGCGTTTTCGGGCACGGCGAAAGAGAATCTAAGATGATTTATGCCTCCATCTTTGGGGAAGGCTGTGCCCGGTAAAGTTACTACCCCCTTTTCGTATAGAAGCCTGTCGACCAGTTCTCTTTCGTTTTTCAGCCCCTTCTCTTTTATGACTTGGCTGAAGTCTGGGAAAATATAGAATGCACCCTCTGGCTTTACTGTCCTGACACCCTTAATCGATAATAGTTCCTGGTATATTAAGTCTCTCCTTCTCTTGTAGCCCTCTAGGATCTCTTTGAACCAGTCCAGCCCATAGTCTAGGGCGCGTGCCGCGGCAATTTGCTCAAAGGTTACTGGGCACGAGTAAATGTTATTTGCGACGACGGAAAGTTTTGAGACTAGGTCTTTGTTGGTGATTACGTAGCCTAGCCGCCAGCCTGTCATTGCAAAGGTCTTGGAGAAGCCGTTTACATAATAAACTGTTTCTCTCCAGTTAGCTGTTTGGAGAGTCGAGAAGTGTTTCTTTTCATATACAAAGTGGTCATATATCTCGTCTGAGAGAATAACTATTCCTTTCTTTGAAGCGAAGTCTACTATTTCCTCTATGTCTCTTCTATCTATAGTTGTGCCTACGGGGTTCTCGGGGTAGTTGAGGACAATCATTTTAGTCTTATCTGTAACCAGCTTCTCTATTTCCGGGAAGGTTATCTTGTAATTGTTGTCTCTGTGGAGCCTTAGAAAAACAGGTTTGGCCCCTATATATCTGGCGACAGACTCATAGAGTGGATATGAGGGGTCGGGTATTATGACCTCGTCTCCGGGCTCTAGAAGTGTTATCATCCCTATAAAGATTGCAGACTTAGCTCCAACTGTTACTGCTACTTCTTCAGGCTTTACGTCGGTTCCATATTCCTGCGAGACGAAGTCGGCAATTTTTTCTCTTAGCTCTGGCATTCCAAGGCTTGGTCCATAACCGTTGAATCCCTCATCCATCGCTTTCTTGGCTTCTGCTAACACGTGGGGAGGGGGCTGAAAGTCTGGCTGTCCTATCCCGAAGGAAATTACGTCTAAGCCTTTTTTCTTTAACTCGAGGCTTTTTGCAAGGTAAACAAAGGCTTCTTCTGCTCCAAACTGAGAAGAAGCCCTACTAACCCGAAATGCCTGTGGAGTCACGAGATATATCTTTGATTAATGTATATTAATTGTTTTCCCTCGCGGGCATGCATCAACGCAAAGGCAAAATTAAAGATTTTTTAACTGGTTTTATATCAGATAAAACTTTATAAATATTTTTGCATTGAATTTTATAGGTGAAAATTATGGAGACCCTTGTCAAAAACGTACAAGAAATCTTAGCATCTATTGAGTCGGGCATCAAAGAGAAAAAGTTTCCAGAGCAAATGAGAATATATATCGAGCAGTTGGGGAGAAATTTAAGGCAATTCCTAGAAACAATCGAGATCGCTACACAGCTAAATACAATACAGACCCCTATAAGCCCGAGCTCAAGAAGCGCTGTATATAACTTGCGGAAAGCCTTCTATGCTATACTAACTAAAGAGATCAAGCAAAGCGGAGTAAATAAGGATAAGAGCTTGGAGGAGTGGAGGAGAGCTACATCGAAAATAATTGAGACATATGAGAAAAGTGGGTTGACAGAGACACCTTCAAAGATAGTTTTGAGCTACGAGATTAAAGAAGAAGGAGGAGTCAAATACATCTCGTTCAAAAATGCAAAGATATTCTACTTTGAACTCGAGGGCATCCTACCAGTAGACCTGTCAACTGGAGAGAAAAGATAAGAGTTGAGAAGGGAGTCATCTATATCTGGGGACTCTGCGTAGGGTCCAGTGTACCATCCCTTTGCTATTTTTATGAGTTCCTCCTGTGTGAGAATGTCTTCTGCCAGTTTCAGTACGTCTTCGAATTTTCCTTTTTTCCTTATTTCTCGGATTCTTTTTTTGAGATAAGGCTTCTCGTAGACAAGCATTCTGGCCATCTCTTCAAAGATTTTACGACCTTCACTGTTAAGTGAACCATTAGAAAAATAGTTTGAGTTTTGTTTTAGGAGCTTTTTTATGAGGTTCTTTACGTCACGACCCACGTCGTCCATTGGCTTCTAAGGTATAATGATTCGATCCTATTTTACTTTTACTTTGTATATGCTTCCATGAGACTCGATGACTATTGCTGGTGGTGCCGCTTTTACTTCTCGCACTTTAATCTTTTTGCCAGCAATTTTCCTCAAAAATTCTTCCATGGTTAGTTCTTCCACTTTTCCACCTGTCTTAGTTTTGCCTTGGACAACGTATAGTTCTTACGATGTTTTTCACCGCGTCCTAAGTCCTGAATACATCTGTTTTACGACTAGAGTGCCATATGCATGTACAAAGTTGGAAGGTTATCTTAATTAATGTGGGAAAACTATTGTTGCCTGCATGTGCGGGATAGTTGGGATAGCATCTTCAAATAGAAATGTTGGACCACTGATAGTCGACTGTCTAAAAAAATTGGAATATAGAGGCTACGACAGCGTGGGTGTAGCAATTGTTGGAAATCATGGCATTCTCATTCGTAAAGGCGCAGGCAAAATAGACTCAGTAGATGAGGCAAAGTGTTTAAGGTGCCTGGAGGGAAATGTAGGAATAGGACATACACGTTGGGCTACCCATGGTCCTCCAACTGATGAGAACGCTCATCCCCACACGGATTGTGAGGGTAGAATTGCCGTTGTCCATAATGGTATTATTGAAAACTATATGGAGCTCAAAAAGATGCTCATCGCTAAAGGTCATGTTTTCAGGAGTGCTACTGATACAGAAGTTATAGCTCACTTGCTTGAGGAGAATTCAAGAAATAATTCTGACTTTTTTGACGTGTTTCGTAGAACGGTTCGTTCTCTTTCTGGTAGCTATGCTTTAGCCGTGGTTTCGGTCACGGTTCCTGGAAAGATCTTTTTTGCCAGAAAGCATTCGCCCCTCGTTATAGGTCTCGGCAAAGATGTCATGTTTGTTGCTTCTGATATCCCGGCCTTTCTCGATTTTACAAACAAGGTTATCGTGCTTAATGACGGCGAGCTTGGCTACATTGATAGTGGAAGTGTTTACATGGAAACAATAGAGGGCAAACCGATAGATGTTTCCAGCAGGATATTAGTCGTCCCATGGACAGCTGAACAGGCAAGGAAAGAGGGGTTCCCTCACTTTATGCTAAAAGAAATCCATGAACAACCACTCGTAATAGGTGAAACTATTCGCGGCTTTGGCATAGACTATGAAAAAGGCGCGGAGATGCTGGTCAATGGAAAAAACATTTTTGTTACAGCGGCTGGGACAAGTTTTCATGCATCACTCTACTTCGCGCTCCTCACGATGAAGCTCTCCTCCCAGAAAGTTATACCTTTTATCTCTTCTGAATACGAAGTCTACGCTCATGTAGCTAGTGAAGATGATGTTCTCCTAGCTGTGTCGCAGAGTGGTGAGACTATTGATACACTGGCTGCTCTTAGGGCCTTCAAAAAGAAGGGTGCAAAAGTCGTGTCCCTAACAAATGTTATTGGCAGTGTGATTGCCAGGGAAAGTGACCGTCAGATATACATGAAGGCTGGACCCGAAATAGGCGTAGCAGCGACAAAAACATTTACCGTCCAGCTAACTGCTTTGACTTGGCTTTCCATTCTTATTTCGCACCATACAGGAAAAATAGGTGAAAAAGAATTAAAAGAAATCAATTCATCACTTAAAGAGTTGCCCTCACTCGTTGAAAAGACAATTAATTTGTATAGTGGATGGAGCAAGGAGCTGTCCAATTTTATGGCAAAGAAGGCCAGTGCTTATTACTTGAGCAGGGGACTTGGTGTACCTATAGCACTTGAGGGGGCCTTGAAACTGAAGGAAATAGCTTATATACATGCCGAGGGGTATCCAGCGGGGGAAAGCAAACACGGCCCTATAGCACTTGTCGAGAAGAATTTCCCAGTAGTTTTTGTCTCAATTGAGAAATCGCTCGAAAAGCGTCTCCATGGAAACGTTGAAGAGATGAAAGCTAGAGGTGCACATACAATAGGTATAATTCCAAAGGACTCCGAGCTACGGGAGCTCTTTGACAGGACAGCGATCCTGCCCTCTAGCAACGAGTTTCTAACTCCTATTTTAGGCGTTGTTCCTTTACAGCTACTTGCATACTACACCGCCGTGGAAAAAGGTTATGACCCGGACAAGCCTAGAAATCTTGCAAAAACAGTTACGGTGGAATGAAATGTTGCCCGTTGTTCTGGCAGCAGGTAATCCGAGACGGATGCTTCCTTTAAACGAGGGACACCATAAGTTCCTTTTAAAGGTTGCGGGAAATCCTATATTCCTTTATTCCCTCAAGAGTCTTCTAGACGTTTCTGGTGGAAGATCCTTGCTTGTCATAGATAGGGATATGCCACAAGAAGAGATCCAGAAATCTCTCACTGCTAGAAAACTCCAGGATAAAGTAGACCTAGTAATCCAGAAAGGGAGTAGTCTCGAAGAGGCTCTGAGACAGGTTATAGATGAGGCGAGTGAAGAGTGGTTTCTCGTAACTTATGGAGACGTAATTGCTCCAGCTGACGCATTCAAGCTCATGATAAAAACACATGAAGAGACACAGAGGCCGGTAGCCCTCGTTATCCCTAGACCCGAAATAACTAGCTACGGTGTAGCATATGTGTCCGGTAAATCCTTAAAGAAAGTTATTTCTCCTGAGAAAGCACATGGAGAAGCAATTGACACGAGTTTTGTTCTTGGCGGAGTATTTATTTTGCCGAGACAAACCATTGACCTATTAAATGACGGAAACAATTTCTACGAGGCAATGAATTACCTTATCGAGAGAATGGGGATAGAGATTGCCCTATGGAGCGGCTCGTGGGTCTCCGTTGATTATCCTTGGGATCTGATAAGTGCATTGTACGAAGTCCTTGGAGCTGACTGTAAGACTGTTATTAGTCCCCGTGCAAAGGTTTCGCCTCTCGCCGTTCTTGAGGGGTGCGTAATAGTTGAAGATGATGCTTTTATAGATCATTATGCCGTGATCAGGGGACCAGCCTATATAGGAAGAGGGGCCCTCGTAGGCAAGGGCGCATTTGTCAGGGAATTCACATCTTTAGAGGAGGGCAGTGTTGTCGGAGCACATACAGAAGTTAAGAGAAGCATTTTACAGGAAAAGGCCACTGCTGGAAGTTTTTCGTTAATCACGGACAGTGTTCTGGGGCCACAGAGTGTAGCAGAGCCGAGAACAACTGTTATCAGTGACCTTCCTAGTGATAGAAGAGTTTTACGGCCTTTGCCTTTGCAGGGTATTCTTTATGAAAAACAGAAGTTGGGCGTGTTCCTTGCTCCCAGAGGCAGGATAAAGGCTGGAAGCATTGTTGGCCCAGGTGTAAAAATATTTAGAGATGGCGGTGTCGAGCACATATAGGAGCTGGCTGTGTCACACCCGAAACTCAGTGTAATAATAACGGTGTATCGAGAGGCAAAAACGTTGCCAAGGCTACTAAGCCAGCTTTCCCGCCAGAAGACGAGTTTCCCTTATGAAATAATTGTAATGATAGATGAGCCTGCAGACAAAATCATTAGCACTCTAATTGAAGAATATAGGGGTAGAAACGTTAGGTTTGACGTTTCACATGGGCGTAGGGGAAAAGTTAGCGCCCTGAATACAGCCATAGGATTGGCCAGGGGCGATGTATTAGTATTTTTAGACAATGACGTGGAAATTAGAGACGAGTTTTTCCTTGAAAAGATAAACCGCTGGATGGAAAAATTTGATATCGCAGAAATAAAGAAAAGGATACACATAGACAGTTTTCTTAGCCGTCTAGTATATTACGACTACGTCTCTTTCGGCGTTGCCAGCTATATTTTCGAGAAGCATGTAAAAAGATGCGCCGGCCTAAACGGTGCAGCAATGGCTCTCACCAGGAAAGCCATCAAGGATCTTGGAGGATTCAAGAACTGTATACTGGAAGACATGGACATAGGATTTAGAAGCTACTTTACAGGCTATCCTTTCAAATACATATTTGACACCGAAGTTATTGTTTATTCTCCTCACAGCATAAGGGAATGGCTAAATCAGCGGATGCGATGGTCTGTGGGGGCGTGGCTGTGGATCAGAGAGCACTTGTTTCATTTTGCCTATGCAGGAAACAGGCACAATGTAGTAGAAAGCCTGGCCGCTCTTTTCGCTATGTTCCCGGGAAGCATCTTTTTTGCTTCAATGTTTTTTGCGAGCGATACCCCACTTGTTAAAACTCTCCCTTTTGTTCTCTCCCTGTTTGGAGGTCTGATCGCCCCGGTGATACCAATAATGACGGTCTTCGAAATGTTTACTTCGCTCCTTCCACCATTCATTTTCGTATTTCTTGTTCTCCTAGTGTTATACTCGTTATTAGTGTTGCCGATTTCAGTAAAACTGGGCTTCCAGGTGCACTTAGTAAATTTTTTGTTGTATCTGTTTGTTTATTCTCCACTTTGGTTTTCAGTGCTTATAGCGGCCTTCATAAGGGTGTTTATTTTCCAGAAGAAAGATATATCAGGGTGGAAAATATAATTCACTTTTTGGATGTGATGAGGGAAGAGACGCCTGAAATAGTTGATGAATACACTAGAGGCTGAGCTTTATCACTGTTTTTGTGTGGCTGTTAGGGCCTTGAGAATCAAGTTTTCCCTTTCGCGTAGAAGAGACTCAATATCATTGACTAGAGTTATTGCCTCGTTGACTTTTTCTAAAAGCTCTTTCGGTTCCAGTGTAGGGCTTAGAATTATTACTTTTTCGAACATTCTAGAGGTATAGGTTAATAGCTGAGCATCTTCTTCGAGGATTTTTGGAACCAGTTCCTCGTTTACGCTTGGCAATTTATTTGTGTCCGAGGTATAGGAGTACCTCTTCAATAGCTGGGCAACCTTCAGGAGCTCGATACGGAGATCATCAAGCCTCAGTCCAACAGAGACGTTTTTCTGTTTGACAAATGCCGATATTCTCTCCACCCTTATACGGGCTTCATCAACCAAAGATAGCAATCTTTTACGTACCAGCTTATCATCTTGGAAAAACGTGTTGGCTTTATAGCCCGTAAAACCTGGAACTGCACCTGAAATCTTTTCAACCAGCTCCGAAACATTACTCATTCTGACACCCTGAGGCTTGGTTAAGTTGGTGACAATAGGAAATATATTTTTGTCTTCAAAGAAGAAATAAAAGAAAAAAATATTTTGTTTTGGTTCGCTCTAGTGCTCCTAGTGCTAGTTGTTTACTGTTTTACGCGGCCTACGAACCTGTAGACTGTTGTGCCACAGTAGGGGCAGGTGCCCTTGTAGGCGAGCCTTCCGTTCTTGAGAGTTACTTGCTGTGGGTTCTTCATCTCAACGGTTTTGCGGCATTTAACACAGTATGCTGTTATTTTTTCTGGCATATTTGTCGCCAATAACTTTTTCACATGAGAGGTATATATTCCTTACGCTTCAATTTTTCTCTTTTTGTGAAAAGATAATCTTTTTTGCCGTAGTTTCTAAAAAGAGATTTTTTATTCCAATTAATAAAAAAGACCATTTTTCAAAAAGAGATTTTTCAATTTTCTTAGTTTTCCCATAGGTAACTTCAATCGGAAGAGACCAACCTATGGAAATGTTTTTATTTGACAGTGTCATAGGTAATTCCTAGATGCAAGGTGTCTAGGTTTAAGGCTCCATGCGAGGAAATTAGCAAAGAATGGTTGCCAGCTGTTAGAGGTCTCCTGGTCGAGTACCTTTATCGTGAGGAAAAAAAGTCGCAGGCTCAGATAGCAAAGTTGCTTGGAATCAGTCAGTCAAGTGTAAGTAGATATCTGAACGAGCAAAGAGGAGTGTATAGGGGGAAATTCGAAAATATACCTGGCTTCTCGGAGAAAATAAAAGAAATCATCAAAGAGGTTGAGGCTGGAAAGTTGAGGGGCGGGGAGGCTCTCTGCCTTATATGTCGCTATGTCAGGTCGACTGTCTAGCAAGCTTGTCAAGAATCTCGCCGAAGATTTTCTGGCTTCTGGACGTTGGTTCAAGGTACGAGTCTACGCTTTCGGGTTTCTCACCTTCTTTTTGGCTTGTCGCAAAGATTATTAGACTTCCTCTTCCACTCCTTCTTGGGAAGGTTTCATAGTCTTGCTGAGGTATTTTTATGATGTCTTTGTCTGGGTCAACGTTTTCAATAATTGTCTTGAGGAGCTGGAGGTGATTGTGTATGTTTGTGTTTGTTCCAACAAGAATAATCGTGTCTGTATATGGGTTTAGGGTTTTTGTAAGAGAGAGAAGATTTATACCTGTATTAATTAATTTTTCCCTTTTGAATGTGTTAACTTTTGCCACTACGGTTCTAAACGCGTCGTTGCCGAGAAATGTTAGGTCTATTACGTTTGGAAGCAGGTTTTTGTAGTTAAGCAGGAATAGTTTCTCAACGAGCCTAAACAGCTCTGCTATGTCGCTTTGTGTTGGATGAATTGTTGAGTAATATATTATTGGATTGCTCTCCATCAGGATCTTTTTAGCATGAATGACTGGCATTGGTGTCCCACCTAGTATGTCTCCATTTTCGTAGAGCATTTTTCCTTCTGGGCGCTCGTCTCCTGGGACAATCTCGCCTATAACAGTTGTTTGAAAAGAACTGGGGACGTATATGTTGTCTTCTAGCTTGGTCGTTGCTATTTTGGTTTCAGAAATTACGCCAGCGAGCAGTAGTTTTTCTGTAAAGGACAGCCAGGAGAGAAATGCTGGAGGATATATACTTGCTGGTGCTCCAAGAACAACAGCAACCTTTAAGGGTTTTCCTCGCCTTGATGCTTCCTCTATTAAGTGTTGTATTCTGGAATTCCTGGGTACGTGTAGCAACATTGTTTTTTCATCTACTACTTGAACCCTTTGAACTGTAATTTCCGTCTCGTCTATGCTATCCAAAGTGGCGATTATAAGTGGATTGGTCATTACAGGATACTCCTCTTGAGAACTGTGCTTTAATGCCGGAATTAATGTGAGGTCTAGGTCGTAGCCCTGGAGAACCCTAATCGTGGAACTCTGGGACTCTTTTACATCTGGATAGTAGTCTGCTATCCACGCTAGGGATGCAAGTAGATGAAGTTTGTCTTTCTGAATAGGGGAGAGAGGTTCAATTAGGCTTACAACTCTCGATGCCCGATTTATTATTTGTTCCTCGGACCCGGCGTTGAGAGCCAAATGGATTTTCTTGTAAAATACGTTCGTCAGAACTCTGGGTGTTTTTCCTGAGACTTTGCTGTATAGTAGAGCATGGTCAAAATGTTTCGCAAGCTCAATGGATAGCCATGGTATCTCGAAGTCTGGCGAAACTTCATTATTTATTTCGAGGAGTTTTCCTCTCTGGGAGAAGGCCATTAATAAATCGCTTATAGTCAAATGTTTCACCGGCAGATTAGTAGCTTACGCGGAATCTTTCTTCAACTCTCTGTTGTTGCTCTCTTGGGACAAAGAATAGTGGGTTTATTTTACCCGTCTCAGAGAGGTTTAGCAACATGTCTCTGAAGGCGGCAGTGTGTTTGATGTCTAGCTCTAGTAGTTTCTTGAGGATTTCCCAGACGTTCTTTTGGACTTCTAGCAACATTTCTCGGGGCATATGTCCCACGATGAATGGGTCCTGGAGCCACTTGTCGAAAGCTTCGATTGTCTTTATCATGTGGTTAAAGGCCGTCCTCGTGGCAAGTATTAGTTCCAGTCTATCTGAAGTTTCAAGGTCTTTTTCCATGCTTGTTACAGTGTCGAGGAACGTTTTCTGCGCTTCTATCCAGTTTGTCAAGTTGTTTGCAAAGAGTTTTACGAATTCGCTCAAATAATTCACCATGCTCTTTGTAGATTTTCTGTCTTAAAAGCTTGTTTATCTTTCGAGGGGCACTAGTCTGGTTGGCTGGTATTGTATTTTCTCTAATAGCATTCTTCTTCCAGCTGTTCTACCCACGAGGATGGGTGTGTTTTCTTCTATGAGCTTCTCGACGAGTTGTAGCTTTGCACTGCTCGATGAATAGATAGTTATAAGTGGTTGTCCTTTCTTGACCTTCTCTCCGAGTTTTACATGAATATATACTCCTGCCCCTTTGTCTATCGGCGCTCCAGCTGTTTTGCCAAGGGTTGCAAGGAAAGAGTTGTCAATATAGTAGACGAAGCCCGAGTCGTTTGCATGCAAGGTATATGTCTTGTCGCCGAGAGTTATGTCTTCTGGCTGTATGTTTGGATCCCCTCCTTGTGCCTCGATGATTTCGCGAAGCTTCTTTTCAGCTTTTCCACTCTTCAAAGCCTCTATCGCCACCTCGTAGCCATCTTTTTCGCCAACCATTTCCAGAAGTGTGCCTGCAAGGCTTGCAGCTTTGTCTACAAGATCTGGAGGGTTAAGAGTTTTTAATGCTTGAAGTGCTTCTCTTGCCTCCAAGGCTGGTCCTATCGCATGCCCAATGGGTTCCTCTGCGTATGTGGCCACTGTCTGGAGATTCATGTTGAGCATTTTCGCTATCTCGTGGAAGCTTTGTGAGATTCTTCGTGCCTCCTCGAGTGTCTTTACCTTTGTTCCTCTCCCAGTAGGGATGTCTAAAACAATGTGTGTAGACCCGACGGCTAGCTTTTTTGCAAGGATGGATGGTATAAAGAAGGGGTCTATTCCCAAAGGGTATTCAACCCTTATTATGATGTCGTCTGCTGGCGCCAGATTCAGAGACCCGCCCCACACGATGCACCCGTTAGTTCTGTGTATTATTTCCTCGATTTCCTCTATCGAGAAGGTCACTGGTGCTAAAACCTCCATCCTGTCTGCTGTTCCAGCTGCCGAGGTTATTGCCCTTGAGGAAGTTTTTGGTATGGTGTATCCTAGAGAGGCAATTATTGGAACAACTAAAAGACTGGTCTTGTCTCCTGGCACTCCTCCCAAACTATGCTTGTCAAGTATTGGCTTCTTTTTAAGGTTTAGTGTTTGCCCCGTATTTACCATGGAGATTGTGAAGTCATAGATCTCAGAGGGAACCATTCCCTGGAAGTGAACTGCTGTAACGAATGCCGCTAGTTCTAGCTCGCTTAGTTTTCCCTCGACAATATCTTTAACCAGGAGATAGATTTCGTCAGACTCAAGTTTTAGGCCTTGGAGTTTTTTCCTTATTATCTGGAGGGAAAGTGGTGGGCTTGTTGCCTCTACCTCGACTTCGTCTCCTTCGGATATGCCTAAGACCCTCGCCAGGTTTGTATAAATTCCTATGGAGTCGATTGGGAAATCCTTTGCCGTATTGACGATCGCTGTTAATGAACGCCCGTTAAACCTGACAATTACGCGATCCCCTAGCTTGACGTCAAGCTTCTTTGCTACATTATGGTCAAGTATAACAGTAAAATTCGCCGATTCAAATGGAAGCAAACGAGTTTTCAGCTTCATGGGTAGCCACCGCAAGGAAAGGGAATTTTATTATCCACAAGGTAATATATTAACTTTTCCCTCTAAAAATAATTTAAATACAAGAGTTGCAAATTAGTAATGTATGACAACAAAAGGTTGGTGGGGTAAGCTTTTATGGATTGACCTTTCCCGCAGAGAGGCGAAACAGGTAGAAATCGACAAAAACCTTCTATCAAGCTACGTTGGCGGGAGGGGGCTGGCTGTTAGGCTCCTATGGGACTATACGCGCCCCGGGATCGACCCACTTTCACCCGAGAACCTCCTTATTGTAGCTATAGGACCCATTACTGGCTTGCCTGGACCCAGCACTGGGAAAGTCGTTGTTGCGGCGAAAAGCCCGTTGACACATGGCTATGGCGATGGTAATCTAGGCTCAAGGACGGCTGTAATGCTCAAGAAGGCTGGGTTTGATGCAGTGGTTTTCTCCGGCAAATCCGAGAAGCCTTCCTATGTCTATATCGAGAACGAGAAAGTAGAAATAAACATAGGAGATGACTTATGGGGTCTAGATACATTTACTGCTGAGAAAAGGCTCCTGGAGAGACATGGCAAGGATGCCGGAGTTCTCCTCATTGGCCCTTCGGGAGAGCGAAAAGTAAAGATGGCGACTATAATCTCTCAGATGGGTAGAAGCGGCGGCAGGCCGGGAATTGGAGCCGTAATGGGTAGCAAAAACTTGAAGGCGATAGTTGTACGTGGCACTAGAGACCCGCCAGTAGACGACCTCAAATCATTGAGGGAGACAGCGGCCAAAGCCTATATTGAGGCCAAAAACAAGCCGGCATACCCCTTCTGGATGAGACAGGGAACGATGGCTACGATCCAATGGTCCCAAGAGAACAGCGTCCTGCCCACCTACAACTTTAGTGAGGGGGTCTTCGACGAGAGTAGCGGTATAGATGGCTTCACAATGGAAAAGATGAAAGTCTCGCAGAGGGGTTGCCCCAACTGTAACTCTATTTGTGGAAACGTTGTACTGGATGCTAGCGGCGAAGAGTCCGAGCTTGACTATGAAAACGTTGCAATGCTTGGCTCCAATATTGGGCTTGGAGATCTGAAAAAGGTAGCCCAGCTTAACAGGTTAGCCGATATGTGGGGCATAGACACGATTGGATTGGGTTCAGCCATTGGCTTTGCGATCGAGGCTTCTCAGAAGGGATTTATAAATGAAAAGATGGAATGGGGGGACTTTCCGAAAATTCTGGAACTAGCTGAGGACATAGCATTGAGGAGGACAAAGCTTGGTGACGACCTGGCAGAAGGACTGGTACATGCCTCCAGCGTTTATGGATGCGAGGAATGCGCTATTCACGTTAAGGGTCTAAGCGTCAGTGCATACGACTGCCACGCCGCTCCTGGTATGGCGCTATCATATGGCGTTAGTAGCGTGGGTGCACATCATAAAGATGCATGGGTTATATCGTGGGAGGTCTCTCATGGAAGGTTTGCCTATTCTCCGGAAAAAGCCAAAAAGGTTCTTGAGTTGCAGAAGATACGAGGCGGATTTTTCGAGAACATAGTGGCATGCAGGCTGCCCTGGGTAGAGCTCGGCCTAGAGCTGGACTGGTATGTAAAGCTGTTTAACTTTGCTACAGGCCTAAGGTGGAGGCTTGACGATCACATGGTAGTAGCCGAAAGGACTCTGACTCTTATAAGAAGCTACTGGGTACGAGAATACCACGCAGAAGGCAGGACATGGAATAGGAAAATGGATTATCCCCCAGTCAAATGGTTCACCAGGCCTTACACGCGTGGACCACTTAAGGGGGCAAGGCTAGACCCACAAAAATACGACGAACTATTAGGGTACTATTACGAGCTTCTGGGCTGGGACCATAGAGGTATTCCTAGAGCCTCGACTCTGAGAAGGCTTGGGCTTGGCGACGTAGAGAGCACCCTTGGAAAAATAATTGAATTAACGAACTGAGTCATATGGGCTCTGGGCAAGTAAAAATAGTATTTTTTGGATTTTTAATCGATTTTTTCAAGGGACGAGAACATATCTTTGAGGTAGATTCGCCCGTTAAAATAAGAGACTTGCTAAGAAAAATTTCTCCAAATTTTAATTTTGAAGTAGTTGTTGTCGTAAATGACTACCCAGCCACGATGGATTCTTATGCTAGACCAGGCGACATTGTAAAGGTTTTTCCACACATTGGTGGAGGGTAACCGAAAACTTTACCTTTTTTGCCCTGCTAAAAAAGTTATGACATGCATATCCGAGGATTTTTTGGCAAGAATCATCAGCATCCTATATCAGAAACTAACTCTCTCAGCTGGCCAAATAGCGATTGCCAGTAGAGTCTTAGCTCAGGAAGCCTTTGAAGAAAAGGCAAAGGAGGGGAAAAGGAGTCTAGATGAAGCCATAAGGCTAGCTACCCATTATTTGGGTGCGTCAGCCGAGTACTCTAAGGAAAACGACGAGCTTAAAATATCGATAAGCCCAAAACAAAACGTTTGTCCCTTGCGAGAAATATGTCCACTGCCCTTCTTTTACTCGGAAGCAATAAATCTCTTGAGCGAGTGGAAAAGCTACCCGATTAGAAGTTCCAATAACAAGTTCGTGGAGACTTCAAGTGGCAAGTGTTTTTTCCAGCTGAGACTATATGGAGACTAGCTCTAGAAAAACTCCTATCATTCACAGGCCTTGGCTTTACTGTTTCAAGTGTGGCTTATGTTGCCATGCGACAGAGATGATACTTTTAGAAAGTGATTTAAAACGCATATCCCAATACACTGGCCTAGATCCCGAAGAATTCAGTGTGAAGAAAGGCAGGTTCCGCGTCTTAAAAAATGTTTATGGAAGATGCTTCTTTTATGACCAAAAGAATGGAACATGTAGAATCTATGCCGCGCGGCCTATAGGGTGTAGCCTCTATCCCTTGGTCTTATCGGAGGATGGCCATGTAGAGGTTGACGATTACTGTCCTCTCAGCAGACTTATTCCTAGTTATGAAAAGAGAAAAGCAAAGTTATTAGGAGGCGAGATACTTAGGGAGCTATTCAGCCGAGGATAGTAACCTCAACTGTGTCGCCATCTTTCAGATGAAGCTCGTCACGGAGGCGTACAGGGGCAATTAATTCAAGTATTTCGTCTCCGTGCTTTGTTTTATCAATATCCAGGGCTCCGCCGCTTATCGATACTCCGTTCCCCATGATTATAGCCTTGTAGACTGTCACTCCTCCATATTCTTCCCTATTTGCTTTGTATGGATTAATCCTGAAACCAATTTTCTTATCACGAAGAGTTTGCCTCAAAGGAATATCTTCCTCAACAAGCCTAACATTAAGCGTGCCTGGATATGGCTCAAATCCTAGTATCTCCTTAAATGCTTCAACATACATGGGTATGCTCATATAGATTGCTCCCTCCCCCAGACCTGGCACTACTTGTCCTCTAAGAACCGTTGCGTTCGCATAGTTAAGGACCCTTCTCAGGTCATCGTAGACTCTCGAGAGGAGGTCGCGACCCCTCTGTGTTATAGCAAAGTATACTCGTCTGCCAAAATATTTTTTCTCAATGTAGCCCTCCTCTTCAGCTATGTCGAGCAGTTTACGCAGTTTCCAAGGGGTAGTGCCCATACTCTTAAGTATCTCCACCTTGCTTATCCTTTTTGGGCCTGACAAACAACTCCGCTTTGCTAGCTCGATTAAAAGCGGGAGCACTTCATACTCGTTAGACATATGGTGCTTTCGACGTCCATCTATAATAATTTTTTAGTTCAATAGATCGAGAGAGCGCTATTTCGGATATGCCATTAGAACGAGAAATTCTCGTTTGTCTGAGTATGTTTTTAGCAATAGTATTATTGTCAAGCAGATAACTGTGTAAATTGCAATAATGATCAAAGCATAATTCATTACGAGGTTTAGAAGGAAACTTACACTTGCGAATAAAGGTATAAAGCCTGCAATTTTTCCATTAGTTTTGCTTGAATCGTCCAGCACAATTTCTGCTACATAATACAGGGAAGATACCCCAAAGAATAGGGAGGCTATGACTGGTGGAAGGATTGCTAGAGTCGTGTTTCCCAGAAAAATAAATGGCGAGAAAATAATGTAGCAAATTATCAACAAGTTGATGCTTTTCTCTGCTAGTATAATTGTTGTGTCAAGTATGTCGCTGAATCCTTCGAATGACATCATTTTTAGGAGAACGTAAGCATATTTCTTTTATATGGATAGAAATTTTAGATAATGACTTCTCTTATACAGATGTAGTACGGTGGTGTGAGTGGATGATTATCATGTCAGGATATACGGGGTGAACATTGAAGAAGAAACATTGCTGTGGCTGAAGAGCCGAATCGAGAAAGTACTAAATGTCATAATAACAATAAATACAAAAGATGTAACACCCGGCTTTGTCCTTAAATTTCTAGACGAGGAGCGGGACCAGATAGATGCCGAACTACTAATACAGGCCTTAATGGAAAAGATTGGAGTTGCTCCAACCCAGCGTGTCCTGGTAATTATTGCGGCAGATGGCTACGTTGAGGGTTTGAACTTTGTTTTCGGGGTTGCCAAAAACGAGTGGGGAGGCATTGTCTTTACCGAACGATTGAATCCTGCATTTTATGGAGAAGCATACTCGGAGGAGCTGTATAGAGTGCGGATTTTAAAAGAAGTTCTCCATGAATTAGGGCACAGTCTGGGCCTGGAACACTGCAGAGAAAACTGCGTAATGAGGTTTAGCAATTCGGTCTACGATGTAGATGCCAAGCCTACTTTCTTTTGCAAAAAATGCCTTGCAAAGCTAAACTTTTCCCATCCTGGGATCATCAGAGCAATTCAATCTTGATTCTTCCTTTAAGAGATTCCAAAAAGTTTTCTAAGTATACCCGTAGATTTTATAAAATCTATTTGTAACATTTCCCAGAAGATTCCAGGCGGTTTCTTATACTTGCCACTGCTGACCCTTATCAGTCCCGATGGAGAGGCTATCATATCTACTGGGACATCGTGAATAAGCATAGGTATGGGCTCATTTATTATCTGGGTGTCGTGGACAAGAGTAACTATAGGTGTAGCCGCCGTTATTGAGTATGTTTCTCGAAGAATAGCATATTCAAGGTCATACAAACCGTCTCCTCGGCCAAGACGAGCTCCATCATTATTAACAGCGACACTGCCTAAAACGACAAGGTCTATCTTTATGTTTTCGAGGAACGGTATTTTTTCTCCTCTCCTAACAGCCCCCTTCATTGAAGAGACATATCTAATTTCGGATGCCTTAAATACTGCTGGATCTAGCAGAATATATCCTCTTAGCCCCGGGATAGAGATAACTAGTTTTTTGCCATGCCTGAGTGCTTCTTCCCTGAGGAGTCTTGTTGAGACGTCTGGGGTCGTATATATCGTGGTTGCCGTCCTAAACGCCTCCGTCTTTATTATTCTCTGTGTGGCGCTATGGAGACCTACGAATCCAGGTATTTTGCCGTAGCAGGGCCGAGGGGCAGTTACGACTTCCATAGATTCCATCTTGCTCCATATCATTCTTCTGAGAGCTGCTTTTTTCTCGAAAGCTTCCCTGTTCATGCTAGACATTTTAATCCTCTATGTTTTTATGGAGATAGAAATTAACGTTTTTGTTTGTTATTTTAATTTGTCCTACAAACATCATGCTGGCTTCATTTGAACAGGTTATTAACGTAGTAAGCTACAATGATACTGATGACGCAAAGACCAGAAATGTCTAAAAGCTTCTATATAACGGAAAGAGGAGACTATACATCAATAACAAAGATAGTAAGCGTGAAGCTTCCAGTGGGCTTGATAGACGCTTTGGACGAGTTGATCCAGAGAGGATACTTCCAGAATAGGAGCGATGCAATAAGAGAAGCCATTAGGAAACTTTTAACGAACTACCGTGAGCTCGACAGCCAAAAAATTAGTAGTGGCTTGATGATAGGCCTACGATAGAAAAACAAGTTTTCTTTTTCTATTTTGATCTTTTTATGATACTTTTGAGCCTACTTTTACTTCCTTGTCTGGTACAAGTAGCACTGGCTTGTCGTCCTCTACTGCAGCCAGCAACATTCCCTGCGAGATGAAGCCCATTATTGTCCTCGGCTGGAGGTTGGCTAGGACTACTACCTCTTTCCCTACAAGTTCTTCTGGCTTATAGTACTGTGCAATACCTGCGACGATTTGGCGTTGCTCTGTTCCAAGGTCCACCTTGAGGAGTAAAAGCTTGTCGCTACGCTTGATTGGTTCAGCGGATAGTATTTTTCCAACCCGGATGTCTAGTTTTTGAAAGTCGTTGATTGTTATTTGTGACATATTGTTTTAAGCGAGCTGGGGGTTAATTTTTATTTCTGGGGTTTTCGTATATATGTATAGGTGTTGGTCTTGAATAGTAGTCAAGGCATTGACAGGGACAAGAGAATAATATTTACAGAGGCCGATTTGATCCTCCTATGTCTACTTGATGGGGAGAAAAAGATAACTGATTTACGGCCGCAGACAGGCCTATCGACAACGTCTATCTATAACAACGTTAAAAGGTTGCTTGACTTGGGCCTGATAGAGGATGATAGGAAGGGAAGTCCAGGAAACAGAATACTCAAGCTGACGGACAAGGGTTATAGGGTGGCTAGGCTACTGAAGATCCTGAAAGACGAGCTAACTCCCAAAGAGGTTGAGTTAAGGCCAGAGTAGAAAAGACATAAATAAGCCAAAGTTCAGAATATCTATTGATGCCGGAATATGCAGTTCTTGTAGTTGACATGTTAGAAGAGTTTGTTAGGGGCAGGCTACGTGCTGAAAACGCTGAAAAAATTGTGGAACCCATTAGGAAACTTGTTGCATTTGCACGCGAAAAGGGCATACCAGTCATTTATACAATAGATCAGCATCATCCCGAGATAGACTACGAGTTTAGGCTTTGGGGGCCGCATGCCGTGAGGGGTTCAGCAGAGGCAAAGATTATTTCCGAGCTCGCCCCTCGGGAAAACGAATACATTGTGGCTAAAAGGCGGTATGATGCTTTCATGTTTACAGACTTGGACATGTTGCTCAGAGAGCTAGGAGTCAAAAATCTTATTGTTACAGGTATACATACTCATGTCTGTGTATTACAGACTGTTATGGGGGCTTTCTATAGAGGATACACGGTGATTGTTCCAGAGGAATGTGTCGCCGCGTTTGATAACTATTGGCATAAAGTGGGGCTTGAATACATGAAGAACTATGCAGGCGCACAGATCGTAAAACTGGGCGATTTGATTTCAAGGCTCAATAGTGAACTACAGGAAATGCCTTCACCTGTATGAGTAGATCCTCCAGTACATGGATAGAGGGTTCGGTTTTTACTCCTTATTTGTGTCTTTGAGTATTTTTTCCCAGATGCTTTCGTAGTCCTTTCTTAGTCTCTCTCTTGACACGTGTGTATAGATCTGTGTTGTATTCAGACTTGAATGTCCTAGAAGCTCCTGTATCTCCCTAATATCTAGACCGGAGGCCAGGCTTAGAGTTGCAAAGGTATGTCTCAGTACGTGTGGGGTAACACGCTTAGTTATGCCAGCCTTCTTCTTTAAACGTTTAAGGATTCTTTCCACAGTTGTATAGTGTATATGGTCGGACGCCTCAGAGGGAAAAAGCCACTCACTGTTTTTAATGCTTTCTAGGTGTTCCTTTAGTATTGGGAGGACAAACTCGGGAAAATAGACTATTCTTTCTTTTGCACCTTTGCCTCTAACCCTAATGGACCTTTTTTCGATGTCTATGTCCGTCAGTCTCAGCGAAACAAGCTCGTTAATTCTAAGACCTGTTGTGAAGAGTAGCAAGACGATTAATCGGTCCCTCGGATTTTCCGCTACATCGACTAGCTTAAATACTTCTTCTACTTCTAGGTATTTTGGCAACCTTTTTTCCCGCCTAGGAAGTTCGAAACCAGCCAAGTTATCACTCAAGCCTAAAAACTCTAGGAACCTCTTTACAGCAACTGCCGCGGTGTAGATGCTGTCTTTTTTCCAACCCTTCGATCTTAGAGTTGCCAGGAAAAAGTCAATATCGTAAACAGTGACCTGGCTAACGTGCCTGTCACCTAAAAACTCGACAAATTCTTGTAGGATGCTTTTAAATGTTTTAATGGTTCTCTCGGATCTATTTCTAGCTATTAGGTGGGAAATGTAGAGCTCGATTAGCTCCTTGTTGTCCCGAGCAAGGATAGAAGAATTTGTTTTTTCTGTTGACATGTTAAATTCCTATCTCCTCCATGCTTCTTGCATACTTCTCAAGATGCTCGGCGACAAATATGGGTGCGCCTGTCCTTACAGCTATTGCAATACCGTCGCTGGGTCGTGTGTCAATGTTTATTTCTTCTGTTTTGCCGTTTATCTCTCTTTTCAAGACGAGTGTTGCAGTATAAACTGAATTGTCTAGGAGAGCGTCGATAGAGACTTTTTCGACTTCGACTCCTAGTGCATCGAGAATAGAGACTATTAGGTCATGCGTGAGTGGCCTCTCGTACTTGAGACCTGACAGTGCGCTCTGTATAGAAAAACCCTCACTCTCACCTATCACTATGGGTAGTGCTTTGTCTTTCCACTTGGGGGTTTCCAATAGAAGAAGAAAAACTGTTTGCTCTCCACCAGTCTCTGCGACCTTCACGGGGTAGATGCCTGCTATTTCAGCCTTGAGATATCTGATTTCTTGTTTTTCACTCAAAATGGCTCCCCCCTCTGGCTTTCAAAAAACAACGGGTTTAGTCTAACAATCACGAGATTTCCCCTGTAAGCACTTAATTCCTTGACTTTTTTCGTTATCTCATTTAGAACAAAGGCGGGGTTCTCTTTCAAAAACCGGATTGCTTCTGCCGGATCCTGGGAGGAGAGCATTTTGAAGATAATCTCCTTTACAACTGTTTCTGCGAGTAGCCCAGTGAAACAAACCTCTCCATGTCTGATTAGCGATCCTATGGCATATCTTTTAAACCATTCATACAATTCGGGTATAGAGGGAAGCACGCCTTGAACCTTCTTCTCGACTTCTTCGTTTATCTTAGAGCTTTCGTCCTCCTTTACTGCTAGCTTTACTCGTTGTTTCCATTTCAAGGACCACACTTCGAGCCACTCGGAAAGCATGTCGTTTAAAACTAGTGGCTGGTTTTGATAGATATATTGTATCGCTACGAGTGTTTCTTCTTCATAGTTCTCGTCGAAGATAAAGTCTCTTGTAACTGCTACGTAATTAATAAAGTCGGAGTAAGCAATGCTGAATAAGTATTCCGCTTCTTGTTCAGACAAATCAGTAAAATACTTGTAGAGGGAAGACTTAAGTATCGATTTGATCTCGTTTTCTGTATTTTCAGGGACCCAGTACATTTAGACCCACTTTGAATATCTCTGTATACTTAAGTCACATGCTTGATTTAAAGTTTAACCCTGCCTTTTTATGGATCTTTCCTATCTCCTATGTCTAGAATCATGGAGGGGATTGTTATGTTCTTGGATAAGGTTTCAGTCGCGAGAAGACTCTTCATATGTTCAAGAGACCGTCGTCTCATCACCGATCTTGAAGCATAATTATCGTATTTTAATTTTTTCCTGGCAATTCAAAGAAGAGGAAAAATCTATAACAAATCATCCGAAGTAGCTTATTTTAATGCGAATCTGGCATCTGCAATTTTTACCCATTCAGACGATACAAAGGTTGGATTTAGATCCATCTCTTTTATGTATTTAGCGTTTTCAGCAAACATTTGGGAGGCTTTGCTCAGGACTTCTGCCAATAGCTTTATGTTAGCCTTTGGGAGTCCCCGATAGCCTTCGAGTATCTGATACCCCTTTATCTTTAGAATTAGTTCTTGGGCTTGCGCAATGGTTATGGGGGCAATGTCAAAGACCACGTCTTTTAGTATTTCGACAAATATTCCTCCTAGGCCGAATGCTACTACAGGACCAAATTGCTCATCATTTAATCCTCCGATAATTACCTCGTGCGCGTTTGAGACCTGTTCTTGTACTATGTATCCCCTGATCTTGACTGCTGGGTTCTTTTCCAGTATTTTTTGTCTCATTTGTGATATTGCAGTTTTGAGTTCATCCATGCTTCTTATGTTTGCTTTGACGGCTCCCAGCTCTGTCTTGTGAACTATGTCGGGCGAGTCTGCCTTCAGAACTACTGGGAAAGACAAGTCTCTTATGTCTTTGACTTCATCTCCTTCCTTGATATAAATATATCTTGCTAAAGGGAGACCATATGATTCAATGACTTCGAAAGCTTCGAGTAGAGACAAATGTTTTCTGTTTTCTGCAAGCGCCGCTTTAAAAATTTCTTCAGGGTTCATTTTTGTCACCGTTTATAATATGTCAAGACCTTTTTTATAGCATTTGCTGTGTCAATGGCATCCTCTTCGGTCATGCCTGGAAGCGTTGGCAATGTAATAACACTTCGGGCTACCTGTTCGGCTATTGGAGAAGACCCCTTTTTGTAAGTGATTTGTTTCCCGTAGAAGGGACACAGCCATGGACAGCCTTTGCCATAGCCTGTTAGCCTTTGGAAAAGTGGGTTCTCATAGATTACTCTTGGGTATACGACCTGCACCAAGACGTTTTCAGCCTTGAGAGCTTCTATTATTCTGTCCCTGTTTACACGTAGCTTGTCCAGATTTAATAGAACTTGGAAAATGTGCCATGTATGCTTCACATAGGGTTTCAAGACCGGTAGCTTTAGCAGGTCACCGTTTAAGCTTGAAAGCTCGT